>TARA_R110002126_G_scaffold167330_6_pt1 | contig 144360 bp, 147 predicted proteins | sample TARA_R110002126 | Tara Oceans TARA_R110002126 (sample SAMEA4397536) | marine metagenome | biome: Polar Biome; feature: [DCM] deep chlorophyll maximum layer (ENVO:01000326); material: water (ENVO:00002006), including particulate matter (ENVO:01000060) such as... | depth 30 m
TGGTTTTCAAGACCAGTGCATTCGACCACTCTGCCACTCCTCCGCAGCACAGACCGCATAGAGGGGTGCCGGCGATTCTGCAAACCTCGAAATGCACATATCTGCGCGACAATCTGTGGGGAATTTTGCCGATGGTGCAGGCTCAGCCTTTTCAGCGCGACTTTCAAAGGTTACTGTGCGACAAAGACCCCGGCAATGGGGCATGAAACATGCCGTTTTCACGGCTCGAATGGACAACGGCGAAAACGCCGGGTCAGCAGGCAAGGACGGCGAAAATGGACAGGCATAAGGTTTCTTTCTTTTCTCAGGCGCGGCCCCTTTTGATGGCAACAACGGCGTTCGTCGTTTTGGCCACGCTTTCGGGCTGTGATGCCGTTGATGGATTGGGGTTCGGGCAGAAAGAAGCATCTGCGACCGCCTCTACCTCGACTAAACTTGTTGAGCGAGACGTCGAAGCGCCCGATGTTTTTTCTGTTACAGATCAAGGCCTTTGGGATGGCCGGCCCAGCTTGGGCGGTGTGTGGGTTGCGCATCCTGATGTCAGCGACCCCGAACGTGTCATCATCCGCAACGAGGCCAACGGCAAGTTTGTGATCGGCGCATTGTTCCGCCGCGAACGCGATCTGCCAGGCCCAAATCTGCAAATGTCATCTGATGCGGCGGCGGCCCTCGATGTGCTGGCCGGTGCCCCTGCCCCTTTGAATGTTACCGCCCTGCGCCGCGAAGAAGTGGACACGCCCGCCGAGGATTCAGCGCCTGACACAACGGTCGAAGCACCAGCGGCGGTGACCGAAACGGCGCTTGCCCCCGTTGAGGCTGCGACCAGTGCTGCACCTGAGACGCCGCCAGCCGCACCGCCTGCCCCTGCGCCCGCAAAAGCATCAAGCCTGTCCAAACCCTATGTCCAGATCGGGATTTTCAGCGTTGAGACGAATGCCAACCGGTCGGCCAATCAGATGCGCAGCGCTGGCATGCTGCCCACCGTAAAACGCAGCGAAATCAACGGTAAAGCATTCTGGCGGGTCGTTGTCGGCCCTGCTTCGACCAAAACCGAGCTGACCGCTTTGATGAAATCGATCAAAGCTGAAGGGTTTTCCGACGCCTATGCGGTGTCGAACTGACCACAAGCCAAAGGAGCTTTAACATGATCCGCATTTTCGCCGCCACGTTTGCTTTGGTCTTTTTGTCGCTACCTGCGCAGGCCTTTGAAACCAGCGCGACAGCCGCCTACGTGATCGATCAGACGACCGGCACGGTTTTGTTGGCCAAGAACGCTGACGAGCCTTTGCCGCCTGCGTCGATGTCCAAGCTGATGACGCTATACATGGCGTTCGAGGCAATCGAGCGTGGCAAAAGCAATGGCGGGCTTGACCTGACCGAAAAACTGCCCGTGTCGCAGCATGCGATGTCTTATGGCGGGTCGACGATGTTTTTGGATACGACAGATCGCGTGACCGTCGAAGATTTGCTGCGCGGGATCATCGTTTTGTCTGGAAATGACGCCTGCGCTGTTATCGCCGAGGCGCTAAGCCCGGATGGTACAGAACCCGGTTTCGCCCGACTGATGACACGCCGCGCCCAGCAACTGGGCATGACCAGTTCGACATTTGCCAATGCCAATGGCTGGCCTGCCGCGGGGCAACGTATGTCGATGCGCGATCTGGGGCTGCTGGCCATGCATCTTATCACGGACTACCCGCAATATTATCCGATGTTTGCACAACGCGAATTTGTGTTTGACGGTCGCGCGCCGCAAAATAAGTCCAACCGCAACCCGCTGTTGGGCCTTGGTATTGGCGCGGATGGTCTAAAAACCGGCCACACAGAAGAAGCAGGATATGGCTTGGTCGGTTCTGCCAAGCAAGGGGATCGCCGGGTTATTTTCGTCATCTCGGGGCTTGAATCAACGGCGGCACGCGCGCAGGAATCCGAAGCGATTGTAAACTGGGCCTTCCGCCAGTTTTCGCAACGCTCCATGGGGGCTGCGGGCACGCAAATCGCACAGGCCCCGGTGGCAATCGGATCGGCCAGCACCGTCGGAATGGAACTGGCCGATGACCTATCGGTCTTGGTCCCCGTTTCGGGCGACAGCGACGTCGTCGCCGAGGTGGTTTACACTGGCCCCCTGCGCGCGCCGATCGCCAAAGGTGATCCCGTGGGCGAGCTGGTCCTAACGCGGGGCGATCTGCCCGAAGTCCGCGCGCCTCTGGTCGCGTCTGATGCTGTGGCACCGGGTGGTTTTTTCGTGAAAATCACCGCAGCGGCGCAGTATCTTTTGACCCGCCTGAACGAAGGTCCCGAGGAAGCTTCGTGAGCGCGAAAGGTTTCTTTATCAGCTTTGAAGGCATTGATGGGTCGGGTAAGTCGACGCAAACCAAGCTGCTGAAACAGGCCCTTGAGGCGTCCGGCCATGACGTGATCCTGACCCGCGAACCAGGCGGTTCCCCCGGTGCCGAAGAAATTCGTGCCTTGGTGTTGCAAGGCGATCCTGACCGCTGGTCTGCGCAGACGGAAATCTTGCTGTTTACCGCCGCGCGCCGCGATCATCTGGAGCGGACAATTCAACCCGCGCTTGACGCGGGCAAGGTCGTGATCTGCGACCGGTTTGCCGATAGCACCCGGATGTATCAGGGCCTGAGCCGTGGCGATCTGCGCGCCACAGTTGACCAATTGCATGATTTGATGATCGGCGTTGAACCCGATCTGACCCTGTTGATCGACATGGACCCCGCCGAAGGCTTATCTCGGGCCTTGTCGCGCAACACCGTCGAAGAGCGGTTCGAGGATTTCGGCGAAAGCCTACAAGCAGCAATGCGCGAAGGATTTCTAGCCTTGGCGCAGGAATTCAGCGACCGTATTGTCGTGATCGATGGCGCGCAGCCGATCCTCTCCGTGGCTCAGGATATTCTGGCTGCAACCGAAAAACGGATCGGGTAAGTGCCCCCCGCCGGACAGCCGCCAACGGACCCCAATGCTGGATATTATGCGCGCCCTCTTCCCACGCCCCCATTCCATGGTAAACGCAGTTCATGAGCGATGACGCCCCCCAACCAGACCGCATTGATGGCACATGCCACCCGCGCGATACGCCCCGCCTGTTTGGCCAAGAGGGCGCAGAAGCCGCGTTTCTGGACGCGTTCAATTCCGGCAAACTCCATCATGGCTGGCTGCTGACCGGACCACGCGGCGTGGGCAAGGCGACTCTGGCGTGGCGCATCGCCAGATTTCTACTGGCGACGCCTGATCCTGATGATGGCGGCATGTTTGCCCCCGAAACCCCGACCAGCCTGGATATCGACCCCGATCACCCCGTGGCGCACCGCATCGCTGCGGGCGGCGAAGGGGCGCTCAAGTCTGTGACCCGGTCGGTGGATGAAAAAACCAAACGTCTGCGCAAACAGATTGTTGTCGATGATATCCGCAAGCTGAACGGGTTTTTCCAGATGTCAGCGGCGGATGGCGGCCGGCGCGTCGTGATCGTCGATGACGCCGATCTGATGAACCCCAACGCGGCCAACGCCCTGCTCAAAATGCTCGAGGAACCGCCCGCCCGCGCGATTATCCTGCTGATCAGTCACCGCCCCTCGGGGTTGCTGCCCACCATCAAATCGCGCTGCCGCACCTTGCGGCTTGGGACATTATCAACCGACGACATGGCGCTGGCGCTGGCCCAATCCGAAGTCGAGATCGAGGGCGATCCGGCGGCCCTTGCGGCGCTTTCTGGCGGGTCTGTCGGTGGCGCACTTGGACTTTCATTGATGGGTGGCCTCAAAATGTATGCCGAACTGGTCGGCATTCTGGGCACCCTGCCCCAGATGGACCGTTCCCGCGCGCTGGCCCTAGCCGAAGCCGCCGCCACCCGCGGCGCCGAAGAAAAACTGACGCTGTTGTTTACGCTGGTTGATCTGTTGATGCTGCGCCTTGCCCGCACCGGTGCCACAGGCCAGCCGCCAGAATCCGAAGCCGCCCCGAACGAACACGCCGTGTTGACACGGCTGTCGGCGACCCCCGACCAAGGCCGCGCATGGGCCGAAGCCGCCCACGAGATCAGCACCCGCGCGCGTCATGGGATGGCCGTCAACCTTGACCCTGCTGCACTGGTCCTAGATACCCTGTTCAAGATGGGTCAAACCGCACCCAGATGATCAACAAACGGGACCGGCATGAGCGACATTTACCCCATCACCGACAGCCATTGTCACCTTGATTTCCCCGATTTTCAGGACGAGCTGCCAGATGTGATCGACCGCGCCGTGCAGGCTGGCGTCACGCGCATGGTCACCATCTGCACCAAGCTGAAAAACGAACCCGCCGTGCGCGCCATCGCTGAAACCTACGCGCCGGTTTTCTATGCCGCCGGCACCCACCCGATGAGCGTGGCTTCTGAGCCTATGGCCAGCTATGAAGAGCTGATGGCACTGACGCAGCACCCCAAGATGGTGGGTATTGGCGAAACCGGCCTTGATTACCACTATACCGCTGACTCCGCCGAGATTCAGCAAACCTCTCTGCGCACTCATATTGCCGTTGCACGTGACACCGGCTTGCCATTGATCATCCATTCGCGCGACGCAGATGACGATATGGCCCGCATCCTGCGCGAGGAATACAGCAATGGCGCATATCCGTGCGTGATGCATTGTTTCTCCAGCACCGCCGAACTCGGCCGCGCCGCCCTTGATCTGGGGTTCTATCTGTCGATGTCCGGAATCACCGCCTTTCCCAAAAGCAGCGATTTGCGCGACATCTTTGCGGCAGCACCCCTCGACCGGATCTTGGTCGAAACCGACAGCCCCTATCTCGCCCCGCCGCCCCACCGTGGCAAACGGAATGAACCGGCCTATACGGCACACACCGCACGGCGCGGTGCTGAAACCTTTGGCATCGACTACGCCACCTTCGCGGCCCAAACCCAAGCCAACTTTGACCGGCTCTTTACCAAGGTCGCGGCCTTCTCCGGGGCGGCATAATGGCAACGATGAAGATCACCATTCTGGGGTGCGGGTCTTCTGGCGGGGTGCCGCGCCTTGGCGGGCAATGGGGGGCCTGCGATCCGACCAATCCCAAAAACGCACGCCGCCGTTGCTCCATCCTCGTGGAACGCATCACCGATGCTGGCACCACATCCGTGCTGATCGACACCTCCCCAGACATGCGCAGCCAGTTGTTGGACGCCAATGTCGGGCGGCTTGATGCGGTGATCTATACCCATTCCCATGCGGACCATGTACACGGCGTCGACGACCTGCGCATGATCGTGATCAACATGCGCAAACGCCTGCCCGTCTGGGCCGATATCCCCACCCGCGAGGCGCTGCTTGACAGGTTCGGCTATGTGTTCATCCAACCCGAAGGGTCGTCCTACCCGCCGATCCTCGACATGAACCTGATCGACGGCGACGTGACAATCGACGGCCCCGGCGGCCCCCTGAAATTCACACCGTTTCTGGTCAACCACGGCGGCATCGACGCGCTAGGCTTCCGCATGAACGATGTCGCCTATCTGCCGGACGTGGCCAGAATTCCCGACGCCGCATGGCCGCATCTGGAAAACCTCACCTGCTGGATCGTCGACGCCCTGCGCCGCGACCCGCACCCGACCCACAGCCATCTTGAACAAACCCTGGGCTGGATCGAAAAAATGGCCCCCAAAACCGCCGTGCTGACCAACATGCACAATGATCTCGACTATGAAACCCTCGCCGCCGAAACGCCGGATCATATCCACCCCGCCTATGACGGCATGACATTGACCTTTCCCGCCTAATTTCATTTTGCCAAATAAACTCCACGGGGGTCTGGGGGTGTGAAACCCCCAGCGATCCGCGAAAAACCCCAAGGCTTCTTTCGTGCAGACACTCCTCGATGTCATTCTCCCCGTGTTTCTGGTTATCGGTTTCGGCTATGTGTCGGTTTGGCGCGGCGTCTTTCCGACCGCCGGCATCGATGGGATCATGCGCTTTGCCCAAAGCTTTGCGATCCCCTGCCTGCTCTTTCAATCCATCGCGAAACTCGACCTGTCGGCTTCTTTCGACCCACGGCTTTTGATCAGCTTTTACACCGGTGCTGCGCTGTGTTTCGCAATTGGTATGTATGGCGCGCGGCTGCTGTTCAAACGCGACTGGGAAGACTGCGTCGCCATCGGGTTTTGCTGTCTGTTCTCGAACTCGGTCCTGTTGGGGTTGCCGATCACCGAACGGGCCTATGGCGCTGATGCGCTGACGGGCAATATCGCGATCATCGCGATGCATTCACCGTTTTGCTATGGCTTGGGCATTACCGTGATGGAATTCGTCCGCAATCGCGGGCAGTCGGGCTTTGCGCTTGCGCGCAATGTCGGCAACGCCATGTTCCACAACCCCCTCGTGATTGGTATTATCGCAGGCTTTATCGTTAATTTCAGCGGTATCGCCATCCCCGAGGTGGTCGATGATGCCCTGTCGCTGGTGGTCCGCGCGGCGCTGCCCACGGCCCTTTTCGCCCTTGGTGGTGTATTGATCCAATACAAACCCGAGGGCGACCTCAAAGCCATTGCAATGGTCTGCATCATCGCCTTGCTGGTGCATCCGGCGATTGTCTGGCTGATGGGGTCCCGCTTTGGCCTGCCGCAGGATTTGTTCCGGTCCGGCGTGCTAACGGCGGCAATGGCACCGGGGTTCAACGCCTATATCTTTGCCAATATGTATGGCCGCGCGCGGCGCGTTGCCGCAAGTTCGGTATTGATCGCCACAGTTGCGTCGGTGCTGACCGCGTGGATGTGGCTCTCGATCCTGCCATGACACCGGTGCTCTATTCCTTTCGCCGCTGCCCCTATGCAATGCGCGCCCGGCTAGCGATTTTGGCCGCCGCAGTGCCAGTCGACCTGCGAGAAATCGTGCTGCGTGACAAACCACAGGCGTTTTTAGAGACGTCGCCGAGCGGGACGGTGCCATGCTTAAAGCTCGACGACCAAGTGATCGACGAAAGCCTTGATATTATGAACTGGGCGCTTTCGCAGTCTGACCCCCAAGGTTTGTTGAACATGCCTGACGCGGGTCGGGATCTGATTGCGCGCTGCGACGGGCCGTTCAAACACGCGCTGGACCGCACCAAATACACAACCCGCTATCCCGACCAAGACCCTGCGCATCACCGCGCCGAGGCTTGCCGTTTTTTGTCTGACCTTAACGATCAAATCGACGTGTCCCTGTTTGACCCGCCCAGCTTGGCTGATCTCGCCATTGCGCCTTTTGTCCGCCAATTCGCCTTTATCGATAAGCCGTGGTTTGACGCACAGCCCTGGCCGAAGCTGCAAGGCTGGCTGGCGCGGTTCCTGGCCTCGGACGCATTTGGGCAGGTGATGGTCAAATACCCCGCTTGGGTGCCGGGCGATGGGTCCACGGCTTTCCCACCGGACGCCGTGCAAGAATGACCCTTTGCATCATCGCGCCAGCGCGCTACTGCCGTAGACGTGAATAATAAAACCGCCTCAACCATGTCACTGGCCGATCTCGGCTGGTCCGCCTTTTTCCAAGATCAACTTGAGGAAGGCGACGCCGCCCTGCGCCCTGCCCGCATTGCCACGGTCCACCGGTCGCGCATGTCTGCGGAAACGCTCGATGGTCCGGCAAGATTGCTGCTGCCGCCCAAGACCAACACAACTGATTTTGCGGTTGGTGACTGGGTCTTGTTGCAGCCTGATGACAATATGCTGGTGCGCCGGCTGGATCGGCGATCATTGCTGAACCGGCAGGCCAAAGGCGGGCGTGTGCCACAGTTGATCTCGGCGAATGTGGATACGCTGTTTATCGTGACCTCGTGCAACGATGATTTCAACCCCGCGCGCCTGGAACGCTATCTGGCCCTTGCCAACGAGGCAGGCACCAAACCGGTGATCGTTCTGACCAAAGCGGACAAGATTGACGATATCGCCCATTACAAGGATCAGGCGTTGGCCCTGCAACGCGACCTTGATGTTGTCGCGGTGAATGCCAAAACGCCCGATGCGGCATCGGTTTTGGCCCCGTGGTGTGGCAATGGCCAGACCGTCGCCTTGGTCGGGTCGTCCGGTGTCGGAAAATCGACGCTGCTGAACACCCTTGCCGATAAAGGGCCGGAAGACGCCCAACTGACCGGCGGCATTCGAGAGGACGACGCAAAGGGGCGGCACACCACGACCTCACGATCCCTGCACGCCATCAAGGGCGGCGGGTGGCTGATTGATACACCCGGCATGCGCACGCTGCATGTTGCCGATGTGTCTGTGGGCCTTGATGTGCTCTTTGCTGAAATTACCGAATTGGCCCCGCACTGCCGGTTCAGGGATTGCACCCATTCTCACGAACCCGGATGCGCCGTCCAAGCCGCCGTCACGGCGGGGGATTTGGACCCGGCCCGGCTGGAACGCTGGCGCAAATTACAAGACGAAAACCGCGACAATACAACAGCATCTTCACAAACCCGTGGGAAACGGCGATAGCTGAAACGGGGTGAACTTCCAAAGATACTTGAACAATATCAATATCTTAAAGACTTATCCGCTCTGACGGAAACCTACCGCATCGCCCCTCCTGTCGGGCCTTGGGTCAGGAACCATTACCCGATGCACGTGTTGCCCCTTTGAAATCAAAAAAGGAGCGAGCATGTCCAAGATCACCACGATCAACCCCGCCACCGAAGAAGAAATCCAAACCTATGACATAATGTCAGAGGACGAAGCCACGCAGCGCCTTGAGGCCAGTCACGCCGCATTCCTGGAATGGCGCGAGGTGACCCATGCAGAGCGCGCGCCCTATCTGACCAAGATCGCCGCCAAGCTGCGCGACAACGCCGACGACCTTGCGGCCCTGATGACCCAGGAAACCGGCAAGTTGCTGAAAGACGGCCAGCGCGAGGTCGAAATCTGTGCCGCGATTTTCGAATACACCGCCAAGAACGGCCCCGATGCCCTTGCCGACGAAGAGCGGGCACACGGCGCAGATGGCAAGCGCGGCGTCGTCACCTATCAGCCCGTTGGCGTGATCTATTCGATCCAGCCGTGGAACTTTCCGCTGTATCAACCTGTCCGCGTGTTGGCGGCGAACCTGATGGCGGGCAACGGCTGTGTGTTGAAACACGCCAGCATTTGCACCGGATCGGGCCTGCGCCTGCGCGAATTATGTATCGAGGCCGGCCTGCCAGAGGATCTGTTTCAGGTGATCCTGATCGACCATGACACCAGCGACAAACTGATCGAACACCCCAAGGTGCGTGGCGTGACCATGACGGGCAGCGATGGCGCAGGTCGCCACATCGGTTCCGTCGCTGCCAAAGCGCTGAAAAAGACCGTCCTCGAGCTAGGGTCCAACGACGCCTATCTGGTGCTTGAGGACGCGGATATTGATGTCGCGGTCAAGTATTCGGTGATGGGGCGGCTTTATAACAACGGTGAAACCTGTGTTTCGGCCAAGCGGTTTATCGTGACGGATAAGGTGTATGATGCCTTTGTCGACGCTTTCGTCGCACAAATGCGCGGTATTACGATGGGCGATCCGACAGATCCGGCAAGCCAGCTTGGCCCGCTGTCCAGCCAGGACCAGTTCGATACCGTCAAAGATCAGGTGGACAAAAGCGTCGCCAAGGGGGCCAAGGTTCTATGCGGTGGCACAGCGCCTGACCGCAAAGGGGCCTATTACCCCGCGACCGTGCTGGCAGATGTCACGCCCGGAATGCCCGCCTATGACGATGAAATCTTTGGGCCCGTCGCGGCCGTGATACGCGCCAAGGATGACGCAGACGCCATGCGTATCGCCAATGACAGCCGATATGGCCTTGGCGGGGGGATATTCTCGCGCGACGAAGAACGCGCGCTGAAACTGGCCCGTGATCATTTTGACACCGGAATGGTGCGCATCAATTCATTTGGTGCGGCTGACCCCAATATGCCCTTCGGCGGGGTCAAGGATTCCGGCTATGGGCGCGAACATGGCGGCTTTGGCATGAAAGAATTCGTGAACGTAAAAGCGATCTTTTTGCCCTGATCAGACGGGCAACCCGCCCCGTATCACCCAGTCTTACACGTTGAAGGAATATAAAATGAGCATGAATATACTCGTCGCAGGTGCCACAGGTAAAACCGGTTCGCATCTGGTAAAAAACATTATTGATCAAGGGCATGCGGCAACGGCATTGGTGCGCGAAAGCTCTGACACCAGTGATCTGCCGCCCGCTGCGCATGTGCGAAACGGTGATCTGACCGATTTGTCAGATGACGTCTGCCAAGGGATCGACGTCGTGGTGTTTGCCGCCGGATCAGGTGGGTCGACAGGTGCCGAGATGACCAACAAGGTTGACCGTGACGGCGCGAAACGCCTGACCGATCTGGCCGCAGCGGCAGGTGTGAAACGCTTTGTCATGCTTAGCTCTGTCGGGGCGGATCAGGAAAATCCGTCAGGGGATCTGGCACATTACCTCAAGGCGAAACACGCCGCCGACGAGCACCTGAAATCATCGGGCCTGACCTATGCCATCCTGCGCCCGGTTGCCCTGACCGATGACGTGCGCGGCGACGACGTTATCCTGGGCGATGATGTGGACAAAACGGCCAAGGCCTCGCGCCGCGATGTTGCGGATGTATTGGCCGATGCCGCGATCAGCGGCCGCTATGACGGCATGGCGCTGAATATGCAATCCGCCTGATCTGAATATGTGGTCGCAAGGAACCTTGCGGCCTCCTCTTGCGGTTACAAGACACGGGCATCGGGTTGGTGCCCGCGTTTTCGTGTCGTGCCGCAGACGCGTGACAACAGGAATATTCATTGTCTTGCGCCCCCCACGTGTTATTTCAACCCACCAGTAATAGATGGATAACATTGTGGCAGTAGAAACGCTTGGCGCGCTGAACCCCGTAACAGCAATCGCATTGGTCGGTGCCATTGGCGTCGGATCACAATGGGTCGCGTGGCGTCTGCGGATGCCTGCAATTGTGCTGATGCTGGTCGCCGGTATTTTGATCGGTCCGGTGTTCGGCGTCTTTGACCCTGCCCGCGATATCGGGCCGCTGATGGCCCCGATGATCTCTATTGCCGTCGCGATTATCCTGTTCGAGGGCGGTCTTTCCTTGAACTTCCACACGCTTCAGGACGCGGTTGGCGGGGTCAGGCGGTTGGTCTACATCGGCGCGCCCTTGGGCTGGTTGATGGCTGCGCTGTCGCTGCATTATGTGGCGGGGCTAAGCTGGTCCAGTTCTGCGGTCTTTGGTGGTATCTTGATTGTGACCGGCCCCACGGTGATTGCGCCGCTGCTGCGCACTGCACGGCTGTCGCGCCGCCCTGCGACACTGCTGCAATGGGAAGCCATCATTAACGATCCCATCGGGGCCTTGGCTGCCGTTTTGGCGTTCGAGGTCGTACTGGCGCTGAACACCGCCACCACTGCATCAGAGGCGATGATTGAACTGCTGCTGGGTGCCGCCGTGGCAACCGCCGCCGGTGTGGCAGCTGGCGTTGGCCTGTCGCGCGCGTTCAAGCGCGGCTGGGTGCCGGAATACATGAAAGTACCGGTGCTTTTCGCCTTGCTGCTGGGTGTTTTCGCCGGCTCTGACGCGGTATTGCACGAAAGCGGACTGTTGGCGGTGACGATCATGGGGATTGTGATCGCGAACTCGAAACTGCCCAGCTATGAAGAGCTGCGCCGGTTCAAGGAACATGCCACGGTGCTGTTGGTGTCGGGTGTGTTCATTCTGCTTGCCGCCGGCCTTGATGTTGATGCGCTTGGCAATCTTGATTGGCGGGCGGCGGCATTTGTGGCCGTGGTCGTGCTGGTCGCGCGCCCCCTGACGGTGTTTATATCTCTCATCGGGTCTGGCATCCCGTTTCGCGAAAAACTGCTGGTCGCCCTGACCGGACCACGCGGTGTGGTTCTGGTCGCTGTCGCAGGGTTGTTTGGCGAACGGTTGCTTGGCCTCGGCTTTGAAGATGCGGCATTGATTGCGCCGCTGGCCTTTGCCCTTGTGGCGGTCACGGTCGTGCTAAACGGCTTTACCTTGGCCCCGTTTGCGCGCCTGTTGGGCCTGGCCGGTGCGGATGTGCCCGGCGTCGTCATCATCGGCGGTGCAGATTGGACAACAGCCCTGGCCGAGGTTCTGCGCAAGGCCGAAGTGCCGGTTTTGATGACCGATCCAAACTTTATCCGGCTGCGCAAAGCCCGCGCTGCGGGCATCGATACGTTCTCGGGTGATATTCTGTCCGAGGCCGCTGAACAGCGGGTCGAACTGGTCAGCTATGCGACCCTGATCGCTGCAACAGACAATGACGCCTATAACACCTTGGTGACGACCGACCTTGCCCCGGAATTCGGCCGCGAAAACGTGTTTCAGGTGATGCGCGAACGCGCCGACAGCAGCCGCCACCAACTGCCCCGCACATTGGGTGGCCGCCCGCTGGGGCTTGAATCAACACATGCCGAGCTTGAGAAAATGATGGCCGCAGGCTGGACCTTCCGGATCACAAAACTGTCCGAAGAATTCACGCTGGCCGATTGGCGCAACGATACGCCCGACGCAAAACTTTTGGCGCGGATTACGTCAAGCGGCACCATCCGCTTTATCCGCAAGAACGAAGACTTCAAAGGGGCACCCGGCATGCGCATCATCGCCTTGCGCCCACCAGAGGAGTGATGCATATCGGCGGGGCCTTGTGTCAGGCCAAGGGGTAATTCCCTGCCGATGCGATGTGTTCACAGAAAAATTCACCCGATGACAACAACAGCATATTGACACCAAACAGCAATCCACCCCAATATGTAGTTGCTTTGGTTCCTGCGGCGCGAGTCGCAGGCTAAGAGGGAAACCGGTGGAAAACCGGCGCTGCCCCCGCAACTGTAAGCGGCAAGTGTTGGCCTATGACCCACTGATGCACCCGCATCGGGAAGGAGGCCCCCACATCCGAGCCGTGAGCCAGGAGACCTGCCTTAGCGTGATACGAACCACCGCGAGCGGAGGGCTTGAGGACGTGTTGAAGGTTGTGGTCTTGTCGGCCTATGCCCTGCGCGCCCCCTTCTCTTTGCACCAAAACAGATAGGGATATGGGCATGACCATCACAGTTTATTCGAAACCCGCTTGCGTGCAATGCACCGCCACCACCCGTGCGCTGGATCTGCGCGGCTTGGAATACCGTGTGATCGACCTGACACAAGATGCCGAGGCGATGCAAAGCGTGACCGAAATGGGCTACCGTCAGGTGCCTGTCGTCGTCGCGGGTGATGCGCATTGGGCGGGTTTCCGGCCCGACATGATTGGTCAGCTGGCCTAAGCCGCGATGGGCGGGCTGGTCTATTATTCGTCGGCAAGCGGCAATACCGCGCGGCTGGTTGCGGCCCTTGGAATTGATGCCATGCGCATCCCCATTCGCCCGTCTGATCCGATGCCGGCCCCTGCCCGTCCCTTTGTCCTGATTTGCCCGACATTCGCCGATGGCGCGGGGCGCGGGGCGGTCCCCAAACAGGTGATCGGCTTTTTGAATGAACCGTCACGTCGCGCCTTGCTGCGCGGTGTGATTGGCGCGGGGAACCGCAACTTTGGCGCGACCTTCGCGCTGGCGGGCGACGTGATCGCCAAGAAATGCAACGTGCCCGTGCTCACAAGGTTTGAGCTGGCGGGCACGGACTTAGACATCGCCCGCATTCGCGACGGGCTGGATAAATTTTGGAGTACACAATGCTTGATGACGGTATGACCGCTGGGCTGGACTATCACGCGCTGAACGCGATGCTGAACCTTTACGACGAAGCGGGCCACATCCGCTTTGATGCAGACCGCAAAGCCGCGCGCGAATATTTTCTGCAGCATGTGAACCAGAACACCGTGTTCTTCCACTCGCTTGAGGAAAAACTGGGCTATCTGGTCGACGAAGGCTATTATGAGGCCGCGGTGCTGGAGGCCTATCCAGCCGAATTCCTGCGCGAAATTTGGGACACGGCATTCAAGCAAAAGTTCCGGTTTCCGACCTTTCTGGGCGCGTTCAAATATTACACCTCCTACACGCTGAAAACCCGTGACGGGAAACGGTTCCTGGAACGCTACGAGGACCGCGTTGTGATGACCGCGTTGACCTTGGCGCGGGGCAATCAGACCCAAGCAATGGCGTTCATGCATGAAATTCTGTCGGGCCGTTTCCAACCCGCCACGCCGACATTTCTGAACGCGGGCAAACAAAGCCGCGGAGAGCTGATTTCGTGTTTCCTGCTGCGCCTTGAGGACAACATGGAAAGCATCGGGCGCGGTATCAATTCGGCCCTGCAACTTAGCAAACGTGGCGGTGGCGTGGCCCTGATGCTGACCAACGTGCGCGAACATGGGGCGCCGATCAAGGGGATCGAAAACCAATCCTCGGGCGTGATCCCGGTGATGAAACTGCTTGAGGATTCATTCTCGTACGCCAACCAGCTTGGCGCACGCCAAGGTGCGGGTGCCGTGTATCTGAATGCACACCACCCTGATATCTTTCAGTTTTTGGACACAAAGCGCGAGAACGCGGACGAAAAAATCCGCATCAAAACACTCAGCCTTGGGGTGGTCATCCCCGACATCACCTTTGAGTTGGCCAAGAAAAACGAGGACATGTATCTGTTCTCGCCCCACGATGTTGAACGGGTTTACGGCGTGCCGTTCTCGGATATCTCGGTCACCGAGAAATACGCCGAAATGGTCGACAACAAACGCATCCGCAAGAAAAAGATCAACGCGCGCGAGTTCTTTCAGACGCTGGCGGAAATCCAGTTCGAAAGCGGATATCCCTATATCATGTTCGAGGACACAGTGAACCGCGCCAACCCCATCGCCGGGCGCATCACCATGTCGAACCTGTGTTCTGAAATCCTGCAAGTGAACGAGGCCAGCACGTTCCACGACGATCTAAGCTATGAACATTTGGGCACCGACATTTCGTGCAATCTGGGGTCGCTGAACATTGCCAAAACCATGGATGGCCCCGACTTTGGCGCGACGGTCGAAACATCGATCCGCGTGCTGACGGCCGTGTCTGAAATGTCCGCAATCAACTCCGTGCCTTCGGTCCGGCGGGGCAATGACGAAAGCCACGCGATCGGCTTGGGTCAGATGAACCTGCATGGCTATCTGGCGCGCGAACGTATCCATTATGGCAGTGACGACGGGATCGAATTTACGTCCGTGTATTTCGCCGCCGTCGCCTATCACGCCATTCGCGCGTCGAACCTTTTGGCACAGGAAAAGGGCCAAAGCTTTAAGGGCTTTGCCGACAGCGCCTATGCCAGTGGGACATTCTTTGACACATACACCACCCGCGACTGGCTGCCCGAAAGCGATGCCGTAAAGGCGCTGTTTGACGGCAAAGACCTGCCCACCCGCGAGGATTGGGCCAAGCTGCGCGAGTTGGTCATGAAACACGGGCTGTATAACCGCAACTTGCAGGCCGTACCGCCTACGGGGTCGATCAGCTATATCAACAACTCGACATCGTCGATCCACCCGATCGTGAGCAAGATCGAGATCCGCAAAGAGGGCAAGATCGGGCGCGTCTATTATCCTGCCCCGTTCATGAACAACGACAATCTTGAATTCTACCGCGACGCCTATGAAATCGGCCCAGAAGCGATCATTGACACCTATGCCGCCGCGACCACGCATGTGGATCAGGGCCTGTCGCTGACGCTGTTCTTTCCTGCTGATGCATCGACCCGCGACATCAACCGCGCGCAAATCTATGCATGGAAAAAAGGCATCAAAACCATTTATTACGTCCGCCTGCGCCAGACCGCCCTTGAGGGAACGGAAGTCGACGGCTGCGTTTCGTGCACATTGTGAGACCCGACATGAAAGACCTTGACCATACCCCCGCCGTGCCCCGCGCCATTAACTGGAACCGCGTCCAAGACGACAAAGACCTTGAGGTCTGGAACCGTCTGACTGTCAATTTCTGGCTGCCCGAAAAGGTGCCGTTGTCGAATGATGTGCAAAGCTGGGCGACCTTGACCCCGCAAGAGCGCACGCTGACGATCCGCGTTCTGACCGGTCTGACCCTGCTGGATACGATCCAGAACACGCTGGGCGCGCCGGCCTTGATGCCAGACGCCCAAACGCCCCACGAAGAGGCCGTGCTAAGCAACATCGCCTTTATGGAGGCGGTGCATGCGCGGTCTTATTCGTCTATTTTTTCAACGCTTTGCTCGACCAAAGACGTAGACGAGGCGTTTCGCTGGTCCGAAGAAAACCCGCATCTTCAGGCGAAATCACGTCTGATCCTTCAGGAATACAACGCCACCGCCGATCCCTATAAACGCAAGATCGCATCGGTGTTTTTGGAAAGCTTCCTGTTCTATTCGGGCTTTTATCTGCCGATGTATTGGTCCAGCCGTGCCAAGCTGACCAACACCGCCGATCTGATCCGCCTGATCATCCGCGACGAGGCGATCCACGGCTATTACATCGGCTATAAATTTCAACGTGCGACTGAACAACTGCCAGCCGAAAAGCGCGATGAGCTAAAGGACTTTGCGTTCTCGTTGATGTTCGACCTTTACGAGATCGAGTCGCATTACACCGCCGAACTGTATGATGATCTGGGTCTGACCGAAGACGTCAAAGCGTTCCTGCATTACAACGCCAACAAGGCCCTGCAAAATCTGGGCTACGAAGCGCTGTTCCCCGCACAGGCCTGCGAGGTGAACCCAGCGATCCTTGCCGCCCTGTCAACAGACGGCGAGAACCACGACTTTTTCTCGGGCAGCGGATCGACCTATGTGATCGGCAAAGCCGTCGCGACAGAAGACGAAGACTGGGATTTCTGATCCTTGACAGCGAATTGGCACCGCCCCGGACATTTGGGGCGGTGCCACCCTAGGGCCGCGTGATCAGGCCGCAGGCGACAGAATGTGAATTTTGCGATCTGCCAGCATGTCTTTGGTCTGCGCGCCATATTCCTTCATATGGGCCGATCTGGCATGTGCGCCTAGCGCGTCCATACTGGCCCATTTTTCCACCACCACGAACGTGTCATCGCCAAAGGCGCTTTGCATCGGACCCGCGTTTTCCGTGTCGATTGTGGCCTCGTAGGCGATACAGCCGTCTTCGGCCAACACTGCTGGGACATTGGCGTTGAACAGGTCCAACACGGTGCCGCGCTGGCCCGGTTTGGTGGTGATAATTGCGATAACGTGAACGAGTGACATATGTGGTTCCTTGTTTGCGGTATTAGACCGTGCCAACGCGGGCACGGCCACTGAAATCTATGCGGCCACCTGCGCGGTGTTTTTATTGTCCCACCAGATCAGGGCGACCATCGCCGCCGAAGCAAGCCCCCCAATCAGGGTCGTCATCAACCCCGGAAAGCTGAAGGCAAAGCCCGCGACAGCAAGCGGCAAGCGCATCCATGCCCGCACCAGACCAAAGCCCAGAAGATACCCCTCAAGACCGCCGGAAAGCAGCATAATTCCGATGATGATTGACGGCAGAACATAAATCAGCGGGGTCAGATCACCTTGCAGCACCAGCGCGGGCTGGAACAGGAAAAACAGCGGCACGAAATAGATCACAACCCCAAGGCGCATCGCCGTAAAGGACGTTTGCATCGGTTTCGCCCCCGCAATTGTCGCGGCAAGAAAGGCAGCAGCCCCTACAGGCGGCGTGATCACCGACAGCATGGCGTAGTAGACGATAAAGAAATGCACCGCGACGACGTTCAACCCGCCGATTTCAACAATCGCCGGGGCCAATGTCACCGCGAGGAAAATATAGGCAACAATCGCCAACCCCGCCATGCCCATAATGAAACAGGCCAGCACCCCAAGGGCGATGATCAGATACACATTATCCCCACCCAAAGCGACAAGCCCCGATGTCATGGACCCGGTCACACCGGTAATGGTCAAGGCGCTGACAACAAAGGCAATCGGCAAGATGATCGCGGCGGTCTGTGTCACCAGAACGCCCACCTGCCGAAGGGTCGCAAACAGGCGCGTCGGCGTCATCATCGTGTCTCGCTGGAGAAAACTGAGAGCGATCATCATCGCACTGGCATACCACGGGGCATAATATTCCCACCGCATGTACAGCAGGCCCCAGACCAGAAACACCATGACCGACAGAAACGGCCAGCCGCGTTTCATCACCTCGCGGGCGGATGGCAGCTTGTCTTGGGTCATCCCGACCAACCCCTTGCGCGCCGCATAGGCATCGACCTGCAAAAGCAGGCCGAAATAAAACAACAAGGACGGCAGGATCGCCGCCACCATGATGGTCGCGTAATCCACGCCAATGGTAATCGCCATCACGAATGCAATCGCCCCCATGACGGGCGGCATCACCACGCCGCCTGTGGATGCGCAGGCCTCGATCGCGGCGGCGTAATGCGCGGGATATCCGACCTTTTTCATGGTCGGAATGGTGATCGAACCGGTGCCCGCAATATTCGAGAAGATCGAACCCGACAGCGACCCGAAAAACGCGCTGGCCACGATGGATACCTTGGCCGGACCGCCACGGTATTTCCCGAAACCGGCATTCGCCAGATCGATAAAGAACTGCCCTGCCCCGGTCGCAATCAGAACCCCCGCAAACACAAGGAAACCAAGGACGATTTCGGCAACGATCTTGGTGGTGATCCCCATCAACCCTTCGGTGCGGAAAACATGCGCCTCGATCATGCGTTCAAACGTATAGGGGATACCCATGAGCAGCCCCGGAAAGAAGTCAGCGACCAGCGGGTAAAGCCCCAACAGGAACACAACTAGCAAAAACGGGATGCCGCCCGCTCGGCGCGCGATCTCGAGCATCAGCAGCCATAACACGACGCCAGCGGGGTAATTCGTCCAGCCGGCCTGTACGATGTCCCACGCATGGGTCGAAAACCACATGCAGATGCCAAAGCCGATGACAGCCGCGATCACGTCATAGATCGGCACGCTGCGTTGGCCCTTGATGCCGGGCAAAGCGATAAATGCCGCCGCCAGAAAAATACCGATGAAGAACCAGTAATATTGCCCCTCAATCAGACGTTTGCCGCCAATCGGCACGCCAAACGCATAGGCAAGCCCCATGCCCAAGCCACAGGTGCAAAGGGCCACAAAGGCGATGCTGGTCCAAGAAAAAAGCCCCCCCAAACGCGTCGTTTCCGAGCTGGGTTCGGCATCAATATCCGGTGCTGCATGGGGCTGAGTGTCTGACATATGTCGATCCCAAAGAATGAGGTGAATGAAACTGTAAAGATGAGGATGACGGAGCGGGTGACCGCTCCGCCCATTTCAAGTTCCGCTTACAGACGCGAGCGGAAAACCTTCAGGCCTTCGGTGTGTTTGGCCATGATTTCCAAAAATGCTTCGTTCTCGAAATTGATTTCGACACCTTGTTCCATGGCGTCTTTCATGCCCGCTTGGCGCGCTGTCATCCACTGATCCATCTGTTCAATGGCCGCGTTGTTCCACGCATCATCCGCATCGGTCCATTGGCCGATTTCACGCAGATATTTTACCGTGCCTTCATGGATGGGGATCGGGTTGCTGTTCAGATAGCCGCGGAACAGATCGACCGACATACGCGCCGCCAATGCGTGCGACCCTTTGTAGACATCATGTGACTGATGCAACCATTTCGCCATGTTATAGGCAAAATCGACATCCGCAGTCGCTGGGACCGCGTAGACAAAGTTGGACGTCATTGAATCGACACCCTGCGCCGTCTTGACCCCCAACGACACCTTTGTCGGGATCGTCATGGGGCGGTGGTTCAAATAGCCGTTCCAGCCGTCCTTGTTTGCAGGGTCCATCGCCAGCCAACGAATGCTGCCGGGCGCGCCTTCCATTTCGGACAGTACGGATGAAATCGGCGAACAATATGCCACGTCCGATTTGCCTTCGACCACCGAACGGCAGTTTTCGCCGTAGCTGGACGCGGGAACAAAGGTGATTTTTTCTGCCGCTTCTTCGGGTGTCAGGCCGACAAACGCAGGCAGCGCCTGTGTCACCGCGCGGACAATAGCGGGGGAAAAGACCCCCGATGTGACGCGTACACCGCCCTTGGCAATGTCGCCGATGTCCTGAAGATTGGAATCCCCCGACACGACGAAACCCCATGGCGTGTCGTTATGGTGCCACAGAATACGTTGCGGCATCGGCTTCACGGCCGCATAGCCGCCAACACCCTCGGTCTGGGATGCCATCTCGGAGGCCGAGACAGACGAAATCGCGATATCTTCGCGATCGGTCAGACGCTTATAGCGCATGGGTTCGCTGTCTTCAGGCACGATACGCACGGTGGTGCCCGTTTCTTTTTGCAAGGCAGGGCCCCAGCCGTTTGTCGATGCAAAGCTGCCCGTAGACGTCCCCGGCGTGCCGATCACCAGCAAACGCGGCCAGTCGTAATCTTGCGCAATCGCAGCGCCTGAAAGACCAAGCGTCACGGCAAGCGCGCCCAAGCCCAGCTTCACGGTATTATTCGATTTCTTCATCTTTAATCCTCCCGGTTTTTTGCATTTTCGACGGCTTTCGGGCGTTGGTTCTGCACGTGCAGATGTCCGTCAACGGCCCGAAAAGCATGTGGTTTTCCGACATCTGAATATCGGTCAATACCCTGATTTTCAGAACAAACCCGGCACCTCCCCTTGCCGGTTACACGTGTCAGACCAAGATGAGACATCTTGGAATGATCACGACAAATCTCGCGTTCTGCATCCGTCTCCCAAGGATGCACAACCGATTCACTAAAAAGACTAGGAGCATATTTCCCCTGCGGCAATACCGCAAAGCGGAACATTGTTTCGCAAGATTTGAAGGCATCGGGCGGGGTAAATCATGCCCACCCTGCGTGCCTTTCCGCACAGAAATACCTTATTTTATTAACGATATATCTCTCCGGAGCTCTGCTGAAATGCCCGATCCGCCCTTGCGCAGCGTGGGCAATTCACGGCTTTTCCCGCAAGTGACGTTACGTGCCGGTCTTTCGACACCCGTGCCTGCGATGCCGCGACGGTGCTGCAGGATCACGGCTGATAGCGCTTGCTTACTTATTCGCCGCAATGAGGGTACTGTGTGGAAACAGGAACGCCCGCCACAGCAAGGACCGAACCCATGACCAAACGTATCGCAATCGTCGGAGGCGGCTATATCGGCGCGGAACTGGCCAAGTCGCTTGACGGCAAGGCCGACGTGACGCTGATCGAACCGCAAAGCCATTTCGTACATGCGCCTGCGATGATCCGCGCGGTTGTGAACCCGCACCTGCTGGACCGTGCGTTGATCCCCTATGACACCCTGCTGCAGCACCGCAAACTGCGCCGCGCGCGGGCGATCAGCGTTGATGCCCAAGGCGTGACCCTTGAGGGCGGCGAAAGGATTGATGCGGATTATATCGTGGTCGCCACGGGGTCGGCCAACGCCACACCGTTCAAGGCAAACGGACGCGACATCGAAACCCTGCGCGCCGAAAATGCGCGGGTTCATGACCTGCTTTGCGCGGCACAAAGCATCGCCATTGTCGGTGCGGGGGCCGTCGGCACAGAACTGGCCGGCGAGATTGCACATTTCATGCCCGACAAGAACGTGACCTTGATCTCAAGTGAAACGACCTTGTTCCCGACGATGCCAAAACCGCTTGGGACCGGCTTGCTGGCCAAGCTAAAAAACGCAGGCGTCACCATCATTTTAGGCGCACGGGCGGAAACCCTCGAAAGCCCGACAGAGCCGTTTTCAGGCACCTTGCAGCTCAGCAATGGTCAAAGCGTCACGGCAGATCTGATCTTTCCGGTCATCGGGTCGCGCGCGACCTCTGACATTCTAGCGGCCCTGCCCGGGGCGGCCAAAACCACTGCCAACCGCATCAAGACCGACGCATGGCTGCGCCCTTCGACCTTGCCCAATGTATTTGCGGCTGGGGATGTGGCGGATACGGGCGATGCCATGACCATCGTCGCGACCGCCCGCCAGCTGCCATGGCTGAAAAAGGCGCTGCTATCCCTCGCTAACGGGGCAAAGACCGAGGATATGAAGCCCTACACCCCTTGGGCCAAAGCCCCTATTTTGGTCCCGCTCGGCCCCAAGAAGGGCAATTCGTTTCTTATTCTGTTCACAGCAGGCGATCTTGTGACCCGTCTGATGAAGGGCAAAGATCTGTTTTTGTCCAAGTATAACAAGCTGTTCAATCGGGCGGTCTAGCTTTGCTATCCCTCGGCCGTGCCGCCGTGGATTTTGCGGCGCATGGCGAATTGATACAGACCAGGCGACGCGCGCATCAGCAAGGATGCAATCCGTGCCACGCGACCAACCGGGATGAAATCATGCCCCTTCTCCACCCCGTGCAAAATAATATCGGCGGCGGCTTCGGCGGTCAGGTGATCAAGCCCATCAGCGGCGGAACCGGGGCGCACGATCCCGTCGTCAGACCGTTCAGGGTTACCGGGATTGGTCGCGACAAAACTGGGTGCCACGATCAGACATCGCACGCCAAAGGGGGCTTCCTCGGACCTTAGCGATGCGAAAAAACCCTGCATCGCGTGTTTAGACGCGGCATAGGCGGTGCGGTTATGCAGAGGCGCAAACCCCGCGACCGAAGATATTGCCAGATGTATGCCGCCGCTTTCACGGATCGGCACCAAAAACGCCCGCGCCATTTCAATGGCGGCGAAATAATTGATCTCGAACACCCGCCGATGGCTTGCCGCATCAGACTGCGAGAACGGGCCGATTTGCGACACGCCCGCGTTATAGATCACCAGATCGATTGAGGGACGCGCCGCGATGATCCGCGATGCCGCATCCGCCAAACCAGCACCATCCGTCAGATCGACCGCCACCGGGGTTCTGGTATCTGACGCCTGAAGCCCCGCAATGTTGATATCCATCAACACACAATGCCAGCCCGCCGCCTCAAGCTGATGGGCCAGCGCGCGGCCCAAACCCCCATTCCCGCCAGAAATAACCGCCGTCTTCATAGCCCCGCCTCTCGTTCCCATAGATCAAAAACCTCGGCAGAGGTAAGTTCGGGCGTATAGCCGAACACTTGTTTCAGACGGTCATTCGCGAGCACCGGACGGTATTGCAAGAACCGCACCTGTTCCGGTCCGTATTGCGACAGGCCCAGCGGATGCAACACAGCCAACGCGGCCTTTACCCCCCATACAGGCAACCGCAACACCGGTTTACCCATGGCCCGTGCCAGATCGTCGACAGACAGCCAGCCGTCGCCCGCCACATTGAAAATTCCCGCCGGCGCATCGGTTGCCGCATGTTGGACGATCCGCGCAAGGTCTTGCGTCCAGATAAACACGAACGGGCTGTCACTGCCCCGGATCGACAACAGCCGTTTGCGGCGAAACAGCGCGGTGATCTGGTTGTCGACACCAGCGCCAAGAACCGTCCCGACACGCAAGATGACCTGCTCAAGCGCGGGGGTGGTTTTGCGTGCGACGGCCAACATTTCTTCGACTTGACGCTTGTGATCGGCATAAGCGAATTCAGGATTGCCACGACAGGGCGCATCCTCGGTCAGGGGCACGGGGTTGTCCGCGTGATAGCCATAGGCGGCACCGGAACTGGTCACCACCAAACGTTTGACCCCATGCGCCACGCACGCCGCCAAGACATTGCGCGTGCCTGTCACATCCACGGCAAACGCCTGTTCACGGGTCATGCCCGGCGGCGGGGTCACGATAGATGCAAGGTGCACAACCACATCGGGGCGTTCATCCCCGATCACCTTATCGGGGTCTGTGCCTGTCACATCCATCCGCCGGAACCGCAAATGGCCGGGCAAACCAGTCTCCGCAAGGTCGGTCACCACAAGGCCATCGGACGGTAGGGCCTGCGCCAAGGCGCGGCCAACCATCCCTGCCCCGCCCGTAATCAGAATACGGGTCATCGCGCGGCCACCGTGCGCGACATGATACCGGCCAAGGCAAGGCCGGAAATCGCATGCCAGACGCCCCAGAACGCTGCGACAATCGCCATCCCGCCCAGTCCGCCGAAAAAGCCAAAGATCAGCACCAGCCCAAGGCCCGAGTTCTGGATGCCCGTTTCAATCGTGACGGCCCTGCGATCAAAGGGCGACAGCCGCGCAAGGGTCGCCAACGCATAGCCGCCCCCAAGACCAAGCGCGTTATGCACGATCACAAGCCCCGCGATGCCACCGGCAAAGCCCAGGAACAGATCCCAATTGGCGGCAAGTGCTATGACAATAAAGCCTAGGAAAATCCCCATCGACAGCCATTGCAAAGGCGTGCGCAGTTTGCTGGTGATATCGGGCCGTTTGGCATTCAGCACCAGCCCGAGAAGCAGCGGCAAGACCAACATCAACCCCACCGTGATCGCAATGCTCACGGGATCAATGATCGTCGCGCGCAAAATCTCGGCCGAGGGGGCATAAAGGCTGCCCCAAAAGGCGATATTCAGCGGGGTCAGAACAATCGCAGCAATGGTGGCAAAGGCCGTCATCGACACTGACAAAGCGGCGTTTCCCCCTGCACGATGGGTGATAAAATTCGATATATTGCCCCCCGGACAGGCCGCGACCAAGATCAACCCAAGGGCAACAGATGCCTGTGGCTGCGTCACCAAAACCAGCAGATATGTCAGCGCAGGCAACAGCAAGAATTGCGACATCAGGCCAACGATTAATGGTTTAGGTGCCTTTGCCAAAACCTTGAAATCACGCGGCTTTAGGTCAATCGCGATTGAGAACATGACCACCGCCAGAATGGCGTTCAACACCATCAACGACCCGGCAGAAAACGCGAGCACTGCTTCGTCAATCATGTCCGGCCTCCTGACAGCTTGGCGATCCACTGCCCCACCGATTTACGGTAGGTTGCCTTGTCCACGTAATAGGCCATCCGCGGCAGATCGATATAGCTCATGCCGCCTGTGGCCCGCTTGAACCCACGCGCTTTGGTCTCTTTCAGGTCACGTGCGTTGGGCGCTCCGTCGCGCAACCCCTTGATATAACGCACAACCATCTCGGCTTGTTCGTGCCGCCCTTGCCAGCCTAGCCCCGATGCCTCGACCATGCCCAGCACGAAAATATCGTCGCGTTCGGGATGCATGCAATTGAGGTACAAATGCGGTGCGTCGCCTTGCCAATTCAGGTGTGCATTGTCGACGAAAGGATAATCCAGCTTATACCCAGTGGCGGCGAGGATCATGTCATACTCCGCGCTGGACCCGTCTTTGAAATGGACCGTCTTGCCGTCGAAATGGTCGATATCAGGGCGGATCGTAATGTCGCCATGGCCGGCATGGTACAGCACCAGCGAATTGACCACCGGGTGGCTTTCGTACAGCTTGTAATCCGGTTTCGGGAACCCGTATTTCTGCGGATCGCCCACGAACCACTTCAAAATCGCGCCGTCCACGATCCGCTTGAGCGCCATGGGCAGCTTGATCGCGCCGCCCATCGTATCGGCGGGTTTGCCAAAGACGTATTTGGGCACAAAATAATACCCGCGCCGCATCGACAGATCGCAGGACACCCCATGATGGATCGCATCAACGGCGATGTCGCAGCCGGAATTGCCCGCGCCGATGATCAGCACCCTCTTGCCGTCGAACTGGCTGGCATGCCGGTATTGCGACGAATGGATAAGCTCTCCGTCAAACTCACCCTTAAAGCTGGGCATGTTCGGCGTGCTAAGCGTTCCGTTGGCAATCAACAGCCCCGAGAATTCCTCGGCATGTTCGCCCATATCGTCGCGCCACGTGATGCACCAACCGCCATCGGGACCATCAAGCGGGGTACAGTCCAAAACCTTGGCCCCGAACCGGTAATGTTTGTGCAGGTCGAAATGCGCGGCGAATTCCTCGAAATATCGCTTCATCTCGCGGTGCGACGGGTATTCGGCAACCTCCTCGCGCATCGGAAAATCGGTGAATTCGGTCATCTTTTTCGACGAGATCAGGTGCGCCGTCTCGTACATGGTCGATAGCGGGCCATCGATGTCCCACAGCCCGCCCACGCCAAAATTCAGCTCGAATCCCTGAAATTCTATGCCATTTTCCACCAGCAGCTTTGCCGCTGCCAACCCCATCGGCCCCGCCCCTATCAGAGCAAGCCGTTTAACCGCGTCTCCCATCGCGTCCTCCCTTGTTAATCCTTAGCTTGAACAAATGTTCAATTTAAGGCAAGGTATTTTCATGACAAACGCGCAACCCTTTGGCACCAAGCGGAAAAGAGCCCCCTCAAAGCGGGCGCTCGAGACGAAAGCTCGTGTTTTTGATGCGGCTGAGAAGATTTTCGCCATCAGCGGATATGACGGTGCAACGATACGCGACATCGCAGCTGAGGCAGACGAACCGGTGGGCACGATCCACCATCATGGTGGCGGCAAGAACGCTTTGTTTCATCAAACCGTTGCGCGCCGCGCTGATGCGTTGTCTCGGGCAAGGCTTGCCGCACTTGAACAGGTAAAAGCCGCCGGAACGCCGCCGCTTGAGGCCGTCATCGGTGCCTTTATGCGCCCCTTCTTTGACCTATTGGCCGAAGACCCCGCATGGCGCGACTACGCACGGTTGGTCGCCTTTGTGTCTGCCGATGACCGCTGGCGTGACATTTCGGCGGAATGTTTTGATCAGACGGCTGGCATATTCCTGGCGGAACTTCAAAAGCTGCTCCCCCTCGCATCCAGACAACAGGTTGCCGAAGGGTTTGCGTTTTCCGTCGCGGCCATGATTGCGCTGCTCACCTCTCGCGAGCGTATCGGCGCATTGGGTGCGGGCAGTTCGACCGAGGACGCGCAAATCGACCATCTTATCAGGTTTTGCGCGGCTGGCATGGTCGTCTGACCCCGCGTTTTTTTTACCCTGCGAAATGCCGCATAGGCACGACGACACATAAGGGATCGCCGTGCCCGATAAGCATTTAGTTTAGGTCAAAGTGGTCTGCCACGCTGTCGATAATCGCCCCCAGCACTTGGGCCCGGTCGGTCCCCTCGGGGTCAGTGCAGACGGGGTCGTCTTTCTCCTCAAGCAAAATGGCTTTGCCAGCGGGTTTGCAAACCCCAAGCGCAGTAAAGTGCATGGCAGGCGCGATGTCCTGAACCGAGGCTTGCGGCACGAGCGCCTCAAAATTGCTGCCCCGCGCGCTGGTGTCTGTCGCAGCAAGGCGATCATCGCCCTCGCCCAACCCGATCAGCAACAACGGCGCGTCAAGATCCACCACATCCCCGGATGTCAGCTCCCACGTTAGACCCGGGTCAATCGCTGCGACCCGGCTCACCCGCGCGTCCTTGTAGGATGCGTTGTATTTATCCTCGTCGATGGATGCGGGATCGTGGGCGGACTTGGTCAGTTCAGCACAGAACTGCGACTGCGGTCCGGCTGCCTCGCAATAGGAAAACAGGCCGTCACGGTTGGCCCGCACACCGCCCAGCGAAAGCGCGGTCCAGCCCCCATAGGAAAAGCCCGCGGCGTATATCCGCGTCTCGTCAATCAAGGGGGCAAAGGTCGGGTCCTTCAAAACGCTGTCCAGCGCGGCTGACAAATCCTCGGCCCGGGTCCAGTGGTTGAATGCCTCGTCCAGATCCAGATCAAAGGTCGTGCTGTTTGGATGATTGACCGCAACAACAATCGCCCCCCTCTCGGCCAACGCGGCGCTGAGCCACGCCATCCGCGCATAATTACCACCCCATCCGTGAGACATCAGAACAACAGGATGCTGCCCCGCCAAAGGCATCGCGTCTTTCAAAACAGGCGTACCGTAGAACACCGCGTTGTCGGCGAACATGATTGCATCCTGCCCTGTGGCCGGAAACATGACTGACATTTCCATGTCTTGACTGTGATGTGGTACTGGGATGGTCCGTTCAACCAGCCCGACGTCCTGTGCGAGGGCCTCGAACCCGATTGGCAAAACCAAAGCTGCGGCAAGAAGTGTATGTTTCATCTGATAACCTTTCGAAAATATGGTTTGAATGTTGACACCCCCATTCAGCAGCTCGCATGGTTTCTGACGACCCATATCCGGTTTCAGGTCGTGCAGATCGGGATTTAGGACCTTTGAGATTTAGAAAAGTGAACGTTCCCTGATGCCAGTTTTACCCGTTCCGATGATCATCTCTCTGCTGCTGCTGGGCCTTGTTCTGCATCGCTTTTTGACCGGCAAAACACATGTAACGCTATTGGCCCTGATCGCCGTTTGTGCGCTACAAAGCGCTATCATCGCACTGGTGCAATATTACGGGATATCAAGCCTGCGGATCGTTCAGGGGCTTGTGGCCAGCATCATTCCCGCCATCGCCTGGCTGGCCTTTCGACAGGCATCTGCTGGCCATCTAGGTAATCAAAATCCGTATGTGCATCTGATGATCGGGCCTGCCCTTGCGGTGGTCTGCCTGATCATCAACCCCAACTGGCTGGACGTGGTGATCCCCGCGCTTTTTGCGGGATACGGCCTCGCCATCTTGATTATTCTGCGCCAAGGCGAAGACAGCCTGCCCCACAGCCGGTTGGAAAACGGCTATCTGATCGTACTGGTCTGGCGAATTCTGGCCCTTGCCTTGATCGGATCTGCGGCGACCGATATTTTCATCGCCATCCGCCTTGCATCAGGCCATTCGGATATGTTGCTGTGGCTGCCCAGCCTGATGTCGTCGATCACACTGCTGGTTCTGGGGGCGCTTGGCCTGTCGCATGCGATTGAAAGCCAAAATGACCCCCAATCTGAGCGCAGCCCCGACACCGACCAAGACAAGGACCGCGACGCCGCCATCATTGAAAAACTCGAAACATATATTGCTATGCACAAACCCTATCTTGATCCTGATCTGTCACTGTCCCGCTTGGCCAGAAAATTGCTGATACCGGAAAAGCAGCTTTCAAGTGCGATCAACAAATACAAAGGCGAAAATGTCTCGCGGTATATCAATGCGCATCGGGTTCAGCATGCCTGTTCAATGATGCAAGACGGCACTTCCGTGACCGAAGCGATGTTCGCCAGCGGATTTAACACCAAGTCGAATTTCAACCGAGAGTTTTTGAGGGTTGTTGGCACCAATCCACGGCTTTGGCTGAAATCACATGGCCAAATGCAGGATTAGAACCGCCCCGTATTCATGGCCATACTTTCCATAACCAATGGCAAAATCAGGATTTTTCATCCCCATAGGTCCGGTCTGACACGCCAATGGCGGACAGCTCCGCTTCGATCTTTGCAAGGAATGTTGTTTCCACTTCGGAGTGCCTGCGCGCCGGATTGCTTAGCAGATAGATGCTGACCAGCGGCAGGTTCTCATAGGGCGGAAGCTGGCGGATATGACCGGCCGCAACGTCCTGTCTGGCCACGTGAAGCGGCAATGCCCCGATCCCCACATTCGCCATGATCATGCGCCGGATTTCGTTCAGGCTGGACGACACACCGCGCCAGTTCCGCGCCAAATTCAGCCGCGCCCGCAGCATCGATACGGCCTCAAGCGGGCCCCCTTCGGCTTCTGTTTGAAAGGCCACAAACGGTTCGCCTTCCAAATCCAGCGGCGAGATATCTTTTACCCCGAACAACCGGTGCCGTGCCCCGCAAAAAAGCCCGAAATACTCGTTATACAGCACCATGGTGTCCAGTTTTTTGGGAATTCGCGGCAACAGACAGATCCCGAAACTGGAGCGGTTCAAGGTCACCATTTTTTCGACCTCATCGCTCTCGTACACCGAAAAGGAATAGGTCACGTTGGGATGTGCGTTGGAAAACCGGTTCAGGAACTCATCAAAATGTTCCGAGATTACCGAACTGGTAATCGCGATTGATATATGCCCGCGAAGGTCGGCATTTCCTTCCTCCATGATGGCAGGCAGCTGCGACACGGTGCCAAAAATGCTGGCGCATTCGGCATATAGAACCTGCCCCGCGCGGGTGATCGAAAATTCGTTCGGCTTGCGGATGATCAGCGTTTTGCCAAACGCCTGTTCCAACCGCTTTAGCGCCGCCGACACCGTCGGTTGTTTCAGCCCCAAATAGGCCGCTGCTTTTGATATACCGCGCTGCTCTGCGACCACCATAAAGGTGCGAAGCAGGTTCCAATCAAGGTTCCACGGAAACCTGTTTTGATGAGGAAGTATCATAGTTTAAATCTATATTCATGATGCGTATTATTTATTTGCATGATACATTTCGCCTGTGCAAGTCTTTTTGCAGAGCGGGCAAACCGCCACCGTATCACAGGTGAATTATTCACCTAAAACCAGCATGGAGACCAACATGACTTCTCGTCGTACGATCCTGAAAACTGCCGTAGTCGCAGCAGGCTTTGCCGTCGCGGGCCTGAACGCAGCCGTGGCCGAAGAACTGAATACCTTAAAGGAAAAAGGTGTTATTCGCATCGCAATGTCCGGTGCCTATCCTCCCTTTAACTTTGTGAACGATCAGAACGAGGTCGTCGGTTTTGACCCCGCAGTCGGTACCGAAATCGCCAAGCGAATGGGCCTTGAAGCTGAAATCGTCACCACCGCTTGGGATGGAATCATCGGCGGGTTGTTGGCGAATAAATACGATGCGATCGTGGGTTCCATGACCATCACCGCCGAGCGCGACGAGGTTGTCGATTTTGTTGGCCCTTACTATTCGGACAAACGCGCAATTTTTACGCAGCCCGGTTCCGATATCAAAAGCCTTGCCGATCTTGAGGGCAAGAAAGTTGGTCTGACCTTGGGGGAAACCCACGAAGATTGGGCCCGTGAAAAAGGCTATGACATCAACACATACAAAGGCCTGCCCGAGCTGCTGCTTGAGCTGGAAAATGGCCGTGTCGATGCAATTGTGAACGATTCAATCGCGGCCATCCTTGCGATGACAGCGAAAGAGCAAGAATTCGCAATGTTCGACGATCCGGATACGAAACCTTTCGGTGCCGGCATCGCGATCCGCGAAGGCAGCCCCGAGCTTGCCGCCGAAATGCAAAAGGCGTTGGATTCCATGATGGAAGACGGCACCTATGTTGCACTGGCTGAAAAATGGATTGGCGCAGACATCCGCTAAGCCTGTCGCCTCTCGCCCTTTCTGGCGGCGAGAGGCACATTTGTGCTGCGGACCGACACGGGCAGAACTGCCCCTTATTGGTCAAGCGGTGCAAAGCGCAACCACCCAATAGCCTAGACACCAACATGACTGAAAAGGAGGGGCGACATGGATATTGACCTGATGCTCAAAGTCTATCCGTTCTTTCTTGAGGCGGCAGGACTGACGATATTGCTGTCGATCTTGACGGCCATCCTTGGGCTGATCTGCGGGATACTGGGAGTCGCCGCCCGGTTGTCACGCTTTGCCTTTATCCGTTTTCTGGGCGCGGCTTACGTCAGCGTGTTTCGCGGTACGCCTGCACTGATCCAGCTTTTCATCCTGTACTTTGGCGGGCCACAAATCGGCATCCAGCTTGACGCGTTTGAGGCCGGTGTCATCGGGCTGGGCGTCAATGCCGGCGCGTACATGACCGAAACAATCCGCGGCGCGATCATTTCGATCGACAAAGGCCAGCGCGAGGCCGCCCGCACCTTGGGCCTAAGCAACTGGCAGGCCATGTATAAAATCATCCTTCCGCAAGCCGCACGGCTGATGGTCCGCCCGCTTGGGGTTAATCTGAACATGCTGATCAAGGCGACAGCGCTGGTGGCCGCGATCTCGGTGATTGAACTGACCTACACGGCGCAGCGCTATATCGGATCGACTTACAAGCCCTTTGAAATGTTCCTGCTCGCAGGGGTTCTTTACATGATCATCATCTATGTCGTCGGCCGGGGCGTTACCTGGCTGGACCGCAAAGTGCAGATCACCTGATAGGAATAGGAAAACCAGATGGGCCTAGATTTTTCGATTATTCCCAAGCACCTGGACATCATCCTGCTGGGGTGTGCCTGGACAATCGGCATCACCGTTGTCGCCGCGATCATCAGTTTCTTCGGTGGCATCGTCTTTGCGGTGATCGCGCTCTATGCGCCATGGATCATCCGGCAGCCGTTTCGCCTGGTTGCATGGGTTTTCATGGGGACGCCGCTGCTGCTGCAACTTTTCCTGATCTATTTCGGCTTGGTGCAAATCGGCATTGACCTGCCCGCCTTTGTGGCCGGGGTCATCGGGCTGGGGCTGCACTTTGCTGTCTATAACTCCGAACTGATCCAAACGGCGATCTTGTCCGTCGACAAGGGCCAGATGGAGGCCGCACGCACCGTCGGCCTCAGCCGTGGTCAGGCGTTGCGCAAAGTCGTGATCCCGCAAGCCGTGCGGGCCGTGATCCCCCCGATTGGCAACAATATGATCGCGCTACTGAAAGACAGCGCCTTGGTGTCGGTGATCGGGGTAAGCGAGCTGACACTGTCGGCCCAGCGCGTGATCGGCAAAACCTACCGCCCCTTCGAATTCTACATTCTTGCCGCGGCATTCTACTATGTCATCAACCTTTGCATGGAATGGGTGCAGCGTAAAATCGAACGCCGCATTTCGCTTTCCCGCTGATCCACAAGGCCAAAACTATGACCGATAAAAAAGACTTCGTAGACATCCGTCACGCGCAAAAATCATATGGCAACCTTGAGGTTCTCAAAGACATCAGCCTGACGGTAGAACGCGGGCAGATCGTCGCCATCATCGGGCCGTCGGGTTCGGGGAAATCCACGCTTTTGCGGGCCATCAACGATCTTGATCCGTTGACCAAAGGTGAAATCTGGCTGGACGGCGTTCAGGTGAACAAAAAGCTGCCACACCGGCAGTATGAAAAGCACATCAATGAGATGCGCCAGCAGATCGGCATGGTGTTCCAACACTTTAACCTGTTCCCGCATATGACCGCCCGCGATAACGTCTCCATGGCCCCGAAGATGCTCAAGGGATTGTCCAAAGAAGCTGCCGAAAAACTGGCCGAAGAGCAGCTTGATAAGGTGGGTATGCTTGAGCGGATCGATTATTATCCTTCGCAGTTGTCAGGTGGTCAGAAACAGCGTGTTGCCATTGCCCGCGCGCTGGCGATGCACCCCAAGCTGATGCTGTTTGATGAAGCTACATCGGCACTGGACCCCGAGCTGGTGGACGAGGTGAACCAGGTCATGAAAAAGCTGGCCGAAGAGGACATGACGATGATCATCGTCACCCATGAAATGGATTTTGCCGCCTCTGTCTGTGATCGCGTGTTGTTCATGGATCAAGGTGTGGTTGTCGAAGAAGGCCCGCCCGAGGTTCTGTTCAAAAACCCCTCCAAGGCGCGCACGCGTGAATTCTTGGGTAAACATCTTGGGGCAACGAAATGACCGACGCGCCCTCTTATCTATTTTACCAGTCACGCAATCCCCGCCCCTTTCTGGATTATGGCGAGGGGATCTATCTCTTCGATGAAGACGGCAAACGTTATATCGACGGATCGTCAGGCGCGATGGTGTCGAACATCGGTCACTCCAACCCCCGCGTTCTGGCCAAGATCAAAGCGCAGATGGACAAGGCGACATTTGGCTACCGGCTGCATTTTCGTACCCACCCGTCAGAGGATCTGGCCGCCAAGACGGTTGCGATGACCCCTGATGGTCTGGACCGCGTGTTCTTTGTCTCTGGCGGGTCCGAAGCCGTTGAAAGCGCGGTAAAGCTTGCGCGCCAATATGCCCTCACTCAGGGGCAGCCCGACCGGCACAGGGTCATTTCGCGGTTTCCATCCTATCACGGCTGCACTCTTGGGGCGCTTGATCTAACCGGCTATGATCCCTTGCGCGCGCCCTTTGCCCCCATGATGGAAGGCATGCCCAAGATCGACGCGCCTGCCACCTATCTGGATCGCGACAACCTGACCGACGAACAGCGCGGCCTGAAATACGCCGAATTGCTGCGCGACAGGATATTAGAGGAGGGGCCGGAAAATGTGCTCGCCTTTGTGATGGAACCGGTTGGCGGTGCCTCGACCGGTGCCTTGGTCGCCCCAGACAGCTATTACGGGCGCATCCGCGAGATTTGCGACGAATACGGCGTGCTGTTGATCTATGATGAGGTCATGACCGGCGCGGGCCGCACGGGCAAATTTCTTGCGGCCGAACATTGGGGCATCACACCAGACATCGTTGCCATGTCCAAAGGGTTTGGCGCAGGCTACGCCCCGCTTGGCGCGATCATCGCTGGGGCACACATCGTGGAGCCGGTTCTGGATGCGGGCGGGTTCCAACACGGGTTTACCTATGCTGGCAATCCATTGGCCTGCTCTGCCGGGCTCGCTGTGCTCGAGGAAATGGAAGATCAGGGCTTGATCGAAAACGCCGCCAAGATGGGCGAGGTCCTGATGGGCGAACTGCGCGCATTGATGGATCGCTATCCCTTTATCGGGGATGTGCGCGGCAAAGGGCTGCTGACCGCCTTTGAATTTGTGTCGGACCGTACCACCATGGAACCGCTTGACCCCGCGCTTAACGCCTATGACCGGCTGGTTGAACTGGCCTATGCGCGCGGCTTGATCATCTATTCGCGTCGCACGCGGGGCGGCACGGCGGGGGATCATTTCCTTTTGGCCCCGCCACTGATCATCACAAAGGCGCAAATTAGCGAAATGATGGTGATCCTGCGGGATGCACTGGATGCCTTCGCGGCCGAGACCGGCCTACCGATAGAGCACGCCGCATGAGGTTCCCGGACAAGACATGCGCCATAGATACCGCCATTGGCAGGATCAAGGACGGCGATACGGTCATGATCGGGGGCTTTGGTGTGCCCGGTACCCCCATGACCCTGATCCACGCCTTGGTCGCGCATGGCGCAGGTAACCTGACAGTAATCAAGAATGACGCAAACGAACCCGGCATGGGCATCGACCATCTATTGCAAAGCGGTCAGGTTAAACGTCTGATCACAACCCATCTGGGGCTGAACAGCCACGCCATTGCGCTGATGAACACAGGTCAGATTGAGGTCGAATTTAACGCACAGGGCATACTGGCCGAACGTATTCGCGCAGGCGGGGCCGGGATCGGCGCGATCCTGAGTGACATCGGGATTGGCACTGAACTTGCCAAGGGTAAACAGGTCGTTGAAATGGCAGGGGTATCCTATCTGGTGGAACCCGCATTGCGCGCCGATGTGGCGCTGATCCACGCGGACCGGGCCGATACATTCGGCAACCTCGCCTTTGCCGCGACGGCGCGGAACTTCAACCCGCTGATGGCCATGGCAGCAGACTGCGTGATTGTCGAAGCCGAAAGCATTGTTCCCCTTGGTGCGATTGCACCTGACGATGTGCACAGCGCAGGGGTCTTTGTTGATCACGTGACCCCTTTGGGTGAATTGTCTAAGGAATACGCCGTTGTCCAACGCTAGGGAACGTATGGTTGCCCGCGCCGCGCGCGAGATTACCCCCGGTACGGTGGTGAATTTGGGCATCGGTCTGCCCACACAGGTGGTGAACCATCTGCCCGCCGATTTCCCCGTGTGCCTGCATACCGAGAACGGTCTGACGGGCATTGGGCCGTCGCTGCCGCCAGAAAATGCTGACAGAAACCTGATTGATGCGGGCGGGGCCTATGTGTCCACCCTGCCCGGCTCGGCGTTTATGCATAGCGCGGACAGCTTTGCGATCGTGCGGTCCGGGCGGCTTGATCTGACGATGCTTGGCGCGTTCGAGGTCAGCGCCAATGGTGATCTGGCCAATTGGAAAATCCCCGGCAAGTTCAGCCCCGGTGTCGGTGGCGGCATCGAACTGGCACAAAAGGCGCGGCGCGTAATCGTCCTGACCACCCACACGGACCGTGCGGGAAACCCCAAGCTGAAACAAACCTGCACCCTACCGCTGACTGCCCACGGCTGCGTGTCGCGCATATTCACAGACATGGCCGTGATTGATGTCAGCGCGCGGGGCTTTGTTCTGGTTGAAGCCGCCCAAGGCATCACCGCAGCCGAAGTCGCCGAGGCCACGGATGCACCGCTGATCCTGCCCGATACCCCCATCCCCACATTCTGAGGCATTCTTTATGCAAGACGATCTGAATAACCGCATCTGTGCCGCCGTCGACGAAGCGTTTGACCGCCAACTGGCTTTTTTGTCTGACCTCACCGCCCACCCATCGACCCGCGGCAACGAACAATCTGCGCAGAATTTCATGGCGGATGAACTGACGCAGCGCGGCTACGAGCTTGACCGTTGGCAGATTGATATCGCTGAAATTCAGCACTTGCCGGGGTTCTCTCCTGTGCTTGGCCCCTATGAGGACGCGGTGAATGTTGTCGGCACCCATCGGTCAAAAACTCAGCAAGGTCGGTCGCTTATTTTAAACGGCCATATCGACGTGGTTCCCGCGGGCCCGCTGGACATGTGGGACAGTCCGCCATTTGAACCCCGTATCGAAGGCGGTTGGCTCTACGGGCGGGGCGGCGGTGATATGAAGGCCGGGCTGGCATCGAACCTGTTCGCCCTTGATGCGATTGCCGCCTGCGGGTTTGCCCCCGGCGCTGATGTTTATTATCAATCCGTGGTCGAAGAGGAATGCACCGGCAATGGCGCGCTGGCCTGTCTTGCGCGCGGCTATAATGCGGATGCCGCACTGATCCCCGAACCGTTTTCCGAACATCTGGCCATCGCGCAGCTTGGGGTGATCTGGTTTCAGGTCCATTTGAAAGGTCGACCCACACATGTGGCCTATGCAGGCCAAGGGGCCAATGCGATCGAAGCCGCCTTTCCGCTGATCCGCGCCCTGCACGAGATGGAACACCGCTGGAACGCGGCGGAAAACCGGCCCGATGATTATGCCCATATGGATCATGCGCTGAACCTGAATATCGGCAAGATCGAAGGCGGCGACTGGACCAGCTCTGTCCCGGCGTGGAGCGTCTTTGACGTGCGCATGGCAATCTTTCCGGGCCAGTCGATTGACGCAGCCAAGGCCGAGATCGAACAGGTGATCCTCGATGCAGCCCGTGAAAACGCGTTCCTCAGCAACTCCTTGCCCGATATCGTCTATCACGGCTTTCACGCCGAGGGGTATGCCCTGTCGCAAGACAGTTCCGCCAACGCGCTTTCGGCCATCGCGTCACTGGAAACAGCACACCACGATGTCACCGGCGAGACGCTGGTCCGCGAGGCAATCACCGCGACCACCGATGCGCGGTTCTTTGGGCTGTATGCAGACACCCCCGCGCTTGTTTACGGCCCCCGTGCCGAGGCGATCCACGGCTTTAACGAACGGGTCGAGCTTGACAGCATGCGCCGCGTCACCAAAGCGACGGCACTGTTCATTGCCGATTGGTGCGGCACCGAAGAACGATAGGGACCATCATGCAAGCGCTTTCCCCGACCCAAATCGATTATCTGACGCAGCTTCGCCATGACCTGCACCGCAGGCCAGAGCTGTCGGGCGAAGAGGCCGAGACCTCCCAGCGCATCATCACCGAGCTTACTGCGCTGAACCCCGACCGGATTTGGACAAATTTGGGCGGCCACGGCGTTGCGGCAGAATTCAAGGGGGATGCCCCCGGCCCCACCGTAATGTTGCGCTGCGAACTGGACGGGCTGCCCATTCATGAGCAATCCGAACTGCCATATAAATCAGAGATCGAAGGCAAAGGGCATCTGTGCGGGCATGACGGCCATATGGTCAGCATGCTGGGCGTCGCAATGGCGCTGGAAACGCGGCCAGCGTCGGGGCGGGTTATCTTACTGTTCCAACCGGCCGAGGAAACCGGCGCGGGTGCAAAAGCGGTGATCAACGACAAAAACTGGCCCGAAATCCGGCCCGATTACGCCTTTGCCTATCACAATGTGCCGGGCCGCCCCTTGGGCGAGATTGGCCTGCGTCCGGGTCCGGGAAACTGCGCGTCACGCGGCATGCAAATCCTGCTGACGGGGAAAAGCTCGCACGCCGCAGCGCCGGAGGATGGCATATCGCCCGCTGGCACAATGGCACGGCTGATGACCTCGCTTGGCGCGCTTGGTCATGGCACCATTGATGCGGATGATTTTGCCCTATCGACCCTGACCCATGCAAAGCTTGGCGAACCCAGCTTTGGTATTGCCCCTGCGGATGGTGAACTGCGCGTGACGCTGCGCACCATGACAAACGACCGTATGGACAGCCTGATTGCCGAAGCGCTGGCGCATGTCGAACATGAAAAGGGCCAGCTGAAGGTAGATGTTCGGTGGCATGATGTGTTCCGGTCGGTGATCAACGACCCCGAGGCAACGGCAATCGCACGTGATGTGGCCGTGGATTTGGGGTTTGCGGTCAACGATATGGCAACACCCATGCGCTGGTCTGAAGATTTCGGCCGCATCGGTGACGACGGGGCAAAAGCTGCGATGCTTTATATCGGATCGGGCGAAAACCAGCCCCAACTACACAACCCTGATTATGATTTCCCCGATGCCCTGTTGCCGATTGTGACAGACCAGTTCTGCGGCATCGTTGCGCGGCTGCTTGGCCCGCCCAAACCATGACACAGGAACGATGCCCTGGCTCGTGGTGTGAAATTCACCGCGATAGGATATCCAACAACCTCACGCTTGCCCTTGGGTTGGTGCCCAAAGGGCGCAGGTTCTGTGCGGTGCTAAAGGCCGATGCCTATGGCCACGGCATTCAACAGGTCGTGCCCCTGATCCAAGCGCAAGGGGTTACCTGTATCGGCATCACCTCAAACACCGAAGCCTACGCCGTGCGCAACGCGGGCTTTACCGGTACGTTGATCCGCGTACGTGCCGCCACCCCGCCCGAGATCGAGGACGCGCTGGATGCACGGGTCGAGGAACAAGTAGGCTCGCTCGAGGTTGCAGAGAAGTTATGGGGCCTGAAAAACACGGGCCGCCCCGTGCGTGCCCATCTGGCGCTGAACGCGTTGGGGATGTCGCGCGATGGCCTCGAGATTTCGACCACACAAGGCCGGGCAACCTGTCTTGCCATCTTGGATATGCTCGGCAATGACATCGTGGGCATCTGCACCCATTTCCCCGATAACACCCCTGAAAGCCTGCGCAGCGCGTCAGAGCTGTTTCAGCATCAGGTGTCTTGGATCATTGAACACAGCACCCTCGATCGGTCGCACATTCTTGTGCATGCCGGCAGCTCTCTGACCTTGGTGGCGGATGAACCGATTGAGACCGACATGTACCGCTGCGGGGCGATCCTTTACGGGATATTAAAGCCCGAGCTGGGGTTCCAGACCACAATGGAGCTGAAGGCGCGTGTGGTAAGCCTTGGGGATTACCCCAAGGGGGCCACTGTCGGCTATGACGGGGCCTGCCGATTGGACAGGGACCGGCGGCTTGCTTGCGTTTCAATCGGATATGCGAACGGGTTCCGGCGGGAATTGCAAGACGACGCCGCCGTGGCGATTGGCACCCAGATAGCACCGGTTTTGGGCAAGGTTTCTATGAACACCATCGTCGTTGACGCCACCCACCTGGACGACGTGCAAATCGGCGACGAAACGACGGTCTTTGGCGAAACCGGCGGCGCACGGACGGCGCTAAGCGCGACCGAACAACAATTCCGGACGATTATCGCCGATCTGTACTCTGACTGGGGTCTGCGCAATCCACGCGTCTTCTGCTGACCACGATCATCGCACGAACAGCCGCGACACCGCCAGATACGCCCTATCACTGCTGTTTTGAGCGGGTTAAAGACCGTCTCAATCGCGAAATTGCTGCTTAGTTCGCGATTTTCCGCTCATAAAGACCGATCAACCATAGCGGGTAACGCGCTTTTGATCGCCAGAACCGCGTCGCGAAGCGTAATTTGACCACCCCACACAATCCCTGCGCGGATGCGGCGGGCCAACGGCCACATCAAACGCACAAACCATCTAAAACACAGAAAAAACCCAAACGGCTCAGGTGGTTGTCGAACATAGCTAAGGAAGAGTGGTGCGGGTGAAGGGACTCGAACCCCCACGCCATAGGCGCCAGAACCTAAATCTGGTGCGTCTACCAATTCCGCCACACCCGCATTGCGCGGTCTCTATCAAACTAGTTAGGGATAGGCGAGTACAAAAAACACAAGACACCAACTGTTTTTTACCATAACCTAACGGTCACCTGAGGCAGGTAAATAAGGAAAATACGCCCATGAAACCGAATACGGTCGTGCGCGTCAGCGAAAAAGTTTCGCTAGCGGGCCAATATATGCCCTATGTCAGTGTCGATACCGGCCTGATATCGGGGACACGTTTGCTCACTCTTGATGGGGAAATTCCGGTGGAAGTTCTCAGCATTGGTGACAAACTCATCACGCGCGACTGCGGGATTTCCAAAGTCACCCATATCCAACGCACCACTCGGAAAGTGCGCACAATCTCTTGTGCGGCGGGGTCCTTGGGCCATACGCGCCCTGAAAGCGACACGCTTTTGGCCGGTGACCAAATGGTCCTGATCCGGGATTGGCGCTCGCGGGCGCTGTTCAACTGTGAACGTGCTTTGGTGCCGGCGCGCGCGCTGGTTGATGGCGAATTCATCATCGATCAAGGCGAACAACAGCAGGTGGTGATCCAGATATTCTGCGACAGCCCGCATATTATCTATGCAGGCGGGCTTGAGCTGGGAACAGCCGATGCCAGTCGCGCCAGAGGTGCTGCGTTAGACGCCGCATAAGCGACCACAACGATAGCTGCCGTTGCCAATCGGTTTGGGCAGCTTTCGACACACCGCCCCACACCCAGTACAGGGTAGCTAACGCGCCCGAATAGGTGACGGTTCGCATCGCTATGCGAGGAATCAGACCGACGGGAAATCTTGCGCCAAACTGTTTCCCTATGGCTAAAACCATCCGCCGCTTGCGAAAATGCGGATACCCCTGCCCCCACAATTTCACTTCTGCCTATAATTTAATCGCATAGCACATTTTTCGTGCTGAGCGCTCGAAATTTCATCGCTCTGTGTGGACTCCGCCTGCCGCTTGGTAGACCGTCGCCTTGCATCGTGAAATGACGCTGATGAAAACATTAATTGCGCATATCGGCAGGGAGGCCTCAGATGAAAAAAATCGAAGCTGTGATCAAACCGTTCAAGTTAGATGAAGTAAAAGAGGCGCTTCAGGACGTCGGCGTTCAGGGTCTGAGCGTGATCGAAGTCAAAGGTTTCGGTCGTCAAAAGGGCCACACCGAATTGTACCGTGGTGCCGAATACGTCGTGGATTTCCTGCCCAAGGTTAAAATCGAGATTGTTCTGGATGATGACCAGGTCGATGCCGCTGTCGAAGCCATCGTGAACGCTGCGAAAACCGAAAAGATCGGGGATGGCAAAATTTTTGTCAGCACCATCGAACAAACAATCCGCATCCGCACCGGCGAGACCGGTTCAGACGCGCTGTAATCCAACAAAAGTTCTAAGAAAGAGGATATCATCCAATGAGCACCAAGGACTTCTTGAAAAAAATCAAGGACGAGGACATCGAATACGTAGATGTTCGCTTTACGGACACACGCGGCAAGCTGCAGCACGTCACAATCGTTTCTGATCTGGTCGACGAAGACTTCATCGAAGAGGGCTTCATGTTTGACGGCTCCTCGATCGCGGGCTGGAAAAGCATCGAAGCATCGGACATGAAACTGATGCTCGACACCGATACCGCCTATGTTGACCCGTTCTATGCAGAAAAAACACTTTGCGTGCACTGCTCGATCGTTGAACCCGACACCGGCGAAGCCTATGACCGTGACCCACGCGGCACGGCCCAAAAAGCCGAAGCATACCTGATATCTTCGGGTATTGGCGACACAGCCTATATGGGTCCGGAAGCCGAATTCTTCCTGTTCGACAACGTTAAATACTCGAACTCGATCAACAAGGTATCCTACGAAGTTGACGCATCCGACGCGTCCTGGAACACCGACACCGACTACGAGATGGGCAACATGGGCCACCGCCCCGGCCTTAAGGGTGGGTATTTCCCGGTTAACCCCGTCGACGAATCCCAAGATCTGCGTGCCGAAATGCTGTCGACGATGAAACGTCTTGGCATGAAGGTCGACAAGCACCACCACGAGGTTGCGTCTTGTCAGCACGAGCTGGGCCTGATTTTCGGCACCCTGACGCACCAAGCGGACGAACTGCAAAAGTACAAATATGTGATCCACAACGTGGCACATGCGTACGGCAAATCGGCAACCTTTATGCCCAAGCCTATCTATGGCGACAACGGTTCCGGCATGCACGTGAACATGTCGATCTGGAAAGACGGCAAGCCTTTGTTTGCAGGCGACAAATACGCCGACCTGTCCCAAGAAGCGCTGTATTTCATCGGCGGCATCCTGTCCCACGCCAAGTCGTTGAACGCCTTCACCAACCCGGCGACCAACAGCTACAAGCGCCTGATCCCCGGCTTCGAAGCCCCCGTTCTGCGCGCCTACTCCGCGCGCAACCGCTCGGGTTGTGTTCGGATCCCATGGACAGAAAGCCCCAAAGCCAAGCGCGTCGAGGCACGTTTCCCCGATCCAGCAGCCAACCCCTACCTGTGCTTCGCAGCACTGTTGATGGCCGGCCTTGACGGCATCAAAAACAAGATCGATCCGGGCGAAGCCATGGATAAGAACCTGTATGATCTGCCTGCCGAAGAACTGGCCGATATCCCAACCGTATGTGGCTCCCTGCGTGAAGCGCTGGAAGAACTGCAAAGCGACATGGATTATCTGCTGGCCGGTGACGTGTTCACCAAGGACCAGATCGAAGGTTATATCGAACTCAAGATGGAAGAAGTGCACAAATACGAGCACACACCCCACCCTGTTGAATTCGGCATGTACTACAGCTGCTAATCAACAGCAGACAGGAAAATCCAAAGGGCGTCCCACACGGGGCGCCCTTTTTGCATGTTGCCTGTCAGGCTATTCACACTAGTTTCACTATGCAGATTTAACACCAACGGCTAATGTTGCCTAAATTCCGTCACTTTGAGGTTCCCCATGCATCCATTCAAGATTTTCGCCGCAGCCTGTTTGCTCACGGCGGGGCTTTCTTCGCCTCTATACGCTGCACAATGTGGCAATAGCGCGGGGGGCTTTAACGCATGGAAATCGGCCTTTGCCAAAGAAGCCGCCGCAGCAGGCGTGGGCCAACCTGGGCTGAACGCCTTGGCAAACGCGCAATATGCATCCAGCACAATATCAGCCGACCGCAATCAAAAATCCTTCAAATACACGCTCTCGAAATTCATGCAGGTGCGCGGCGCAGATACGATCGTGGCCCAAGGCCGTAAACGCAAAGCCCGCGATCCCGGCTTTTACGCCGCGCTCGAATCCCGTTTCGGCGTGCCCGCTGGCGTGATCATCGCGATCCACGGCATGGAAACGGCCTTTGGCCATTTTATGGGCGACAGCTCTGTCGTCTCGGCAATCACGACCTTGACCTATGATTGCCGCCGCTCTGCATTCTTTGAACCACATGCCATCGGCGCGCTAAAACTGGTCGACGCCGGCGCGATCACCAGCACAACCAAGGGCGCGAAACACGGCGAACTTGGCCACACCCAATTCCTGCCGGGCAATGCCCTGCGCTATGGCGTTGACGCAAATGGCGACGGGCGCGTCGATTTCTATAATCAGGCAGACGCCCTGGCATCGACCGCAAACTTTCTGCGCCAAAAAGGCTGGCAACCCGGCGTCGGCTACCAAGAAGGCCAAGGCAATTTCGAAGTCATCAAGCAATGGAATGCGGCAGGCGTCTATCAAAAAGCCATCGCAATCATGGGCGCGCGCATCGACGGCTAACGTTGAAACAAGCTGCGCGCCCGATGCGGTGCGCAGCCCCTCCCCTCCAAATGGTCCAAAATCCTCGCCGAAGGCATCAGGGGCCGCCCCACAAACCTCCCCTTGAAATCCGGGCGTAGGCCCGCCATATGGGGACAAGGGAAAGGCCCCTGCCGTCCGCATTTCGGTGAAGCCCTTGAAAACACGACACCTTCAATCTCGCCGATTGATGGGCAACGCGGACCCCCTTCGACTTTTGCGAGAGCAGGAGTGTTAAAAATGACAACCCAAATACCTTCGACCGATATCCTGAAATCTCAGGCAAAACGACTTCGCGCTGATCTCGCATCCCAAGGCAACGCTGTTTCCCACGCTGCCACATTGGAAATGGTCGCCCATCAATGGGGCGCGCGCGACTGGAACACGCTCAGCGCACGCGCCAGTATCCCGGCCCAAGGCTGGACGCCCGGCGACCGCGTCTCGGGCCGCTACCTTGGCCAGCCGTTCAAAGGGGTCGTGAAAGCCGCCAAACTGTCCGGCAGCGGGATGTGGTCGCTCACGCTTCGCTTTGACGAAGCGGTTGATGTGGTCACATCGCCCCTGTTCAGCAACCTGCGACGTCAGGTGAACGCTGTTGTGGGGGCGAACGGTGTTTCGCCGCGCAGAACCTCCGACGGCCAGCCGCATCTGGTGCTGGATCCGCGCTAATATCTGACACGCCCGCCCGATCATTCTGGGGCGGGCGTGTCATCACGGCGCACAACCGTGGTATGGATCGTAAACACCACCGCATCCGTGTCAGGCAGCCGCAAAATACATTGCCGTTCCGACCGCAGAAACGGCATCGCCTCGTCAAGCTCACGCTTGCGCGGCTGGTGTAGATCAGCATCGGCATAGGTCAACCTGTTGAACCGGCACAGCGGCCGCCCAACCTGCACCCCGTCAAACAATCGCTGCACACGGCGCGCAATATTCGCGTCATATTCGTCAACCGGAACATGGATCGCCGTCAAAGGCTGCTCAATTTTCTCGGCCAACCGCCAATTCGCAGGAAAACATAACACCGCGGCGGCCAGAACATGCTCATCCCCCCGCTTTTGCAGAACGCAGATGTCTTCCTGCACCAAATGCCCCAAGCTGCGCAGAGGCGCACGCCAATCCAAAGAAACCTCGCGCCCGTCAGGGCAAACAACGCGGCTGTCCCCTACAGCAAAGCCAAGTTTGGGCAAGATCGCCAATGCCTCGCGCAACAGCTCGCAACTGGCCGCCCGCGCACCCTCCGGTTCATACAAGACCGCATTCGGGCGCTCAGCAATCAACGCCGCCCGATACTGCATCTGCGCGCCGTACGCATCGTCTACGCGCAGCCAATCGCCAGCCCCACAAGGCGCAACACCCGGCAACCGCACATCGCCACTCTGCTCTGCAGGTAATTCTCGTTGTAAGATCATTTTCATAGCGCAAGTGATACGAGGACAGTCCCGCCAAGTCACATAAAATGATAGGCGCGCCTTCCTTCCGTATTCTCTGGCTCTTAAATATCCTCGCCGAAGGCGAAATTCTTTTGGACACCGCCCAAAGGAAAAGATGCCTTCGGCGAGGATTTAAAACCATTTGGAAATACGGGTTACTGCTTCATCGCATCCCGAAGTGCGGGTAGAAACCGTTGTTCATAATCGCTGCCTACCAAAGGGCCAGCAAAGCGGAACAAAACGGTACCATCACCGCCAATGATAAAAGTTTCAGGCGGGGCGGTCACGCCCCAGTCGATCGCCGTGCGCCCCTGCGGGTCAAAGGCGACGCCTTGGAACGGGTTGCCATCATCTGTCAGATAGCTTTTTGCCGCACCTGCTGTGTCTTTGAAGTTGACCCCGACGATGGCAATCCCGTCGGCCTGCATTTTCAACAAGGTCGGATGCTCTGCCCGGCACGGCGGGCACCAGCTGGCCCAGAAGTTCACCAGCGTGACATCGCCATTATTAAAGGCGTCGGCCGCGGGTGCGGCAAAGCCTTCTAGCACTTTTTCGGGCAGTGCCGGGGCGGTTTGCCCGACCAATGTCGAAGGCAGCCCTTCGGGGTCGGGGCGAAACATGCCAAAGGCTGCAAGCGCGACGAACGCCGCAAAGATCAGCGGCGGGGCGATCATCAAGGGCGAGATTTTAGGCATCTTTATCCGCCTCGATCCGGGCCAGGTCTGCCCGTGCACGGCGGCCCTTGCGTAAGCTCAGCACGATCAGCCCTGCAATGAGCATCAGCGAAAGCCCGTAGGCCCCCAACACTTCGGCGGCGTATTTTCCCAGATCGGGCATCAGATATCTTTCTTGCGGCGTGCAAGCAGCGCGCGTGCGCGGCGCAGGCGGATTTCAGTGCCGGTGCGGTACAAGACCAACGCCAAGAACAACAGGCCGAACCCGACCATGCTGAGGGCCAGCGGGTAAAAGAACACATCTGAAACCGTGCGCCCGCCTGTCGCCACCGGCACGGACGTACCCTGATGCAGCCCCTGGTTCCAGAATTTCACCGCATAGCGCGACAATACAGCAAACACGGACCCCACGAGGCACAGCACCGAGGTCAGATCGGCGGCGGTATCGGGGTCCTCGACGGCCTCCCACAGGGCTATATAGCCGAGGTAGAACAGAAACAGGATCAGGAATGACGTCAGGCGCGGGTCCCACGCCCACCACGTGCCCCACATCGGCTGGCCCCATATGGCACCGGTTATCAGGGCGATCAGGGTCATGGTGATCCCCACGGGGGCAGCTGCCTTGGCGGCCAGGGCGCTGACATGGTGACGGCGGATCAGCCAGATCAGCGAGGCCACCAGCATCATAAACCACGCGTTGATCGCCATCAGGGCTGCGGGGACGTGCAGATAGATAATCTTGACCGTTGATCCCTGACGGTAATCATCAGGCGTCACGAAAAAGCCCCAGACCAATCCAACGACCATGCAAACGGCTGCGGCCGCCCACAGGAACGGTTGCACACGGGCGGACAGGCCCAAAAATTTCACCGGATTGGCGTATTCCCACAATGACATGTTCGGTATTTACCCTTCCGCTAGGATGCACTCAATGGGCAAAACGTCTCAGGCGGGATCCGTATCACCGCAATGTCATCCGTAACACCGCAGCCGAGGCGAAAGGCATCAGCGCAATCGTGCCCAGCGTGATGCCTGCAAGCAGGATCAAAGGCGTTGTACCATCCAGACCCATCGCGCCACGACGTGCGGCTTCGGCCCCGAAAATCAACGTGGGCACATAGAGCGGCAAGACCAGCAGTGACATCAGCAACCCCCCGCGTTTGATCCCCACGGTCAGCGCCGCGCCAAACGCACCGATCACCGACAGCGCAGGCGTGCCAAGGCCAAGCGATGCGATCAGCCACAGATATCCGTCAGGTTCAAGGTTCAGCATCAATCCCAGCACTGGTGCTGCCAAGACCAATGGCAGGCCCGTCGTCAGCCAATGGGACAGCGCCTTGATGCTCAGCGCGGCCTCGAGCGGTAGGGGCGCGGTGGCCAGCAAGTCCAGCGTGCCATCCTCGTAATCCAGCGCCAACAACCGATCGAGCGACAGCAGGCAGGCCAGCAGCGCGCCCAGCCACAACACCCCCGGCGCGATGGTCGACAGCAATTCGGATTGCGGGCCGACGCTGAACGGCACCAGCACCGTCACAATCAAAAAGAACGCGAGCCCAAGGCCAAAGCCACCACCCGCACGGAACGCCAGCATCAGGTCACGGTGCAGCAGGGCGATCATAGAAATGCCTCGTCACTGGCACCGCTGCGCATCTCTGGCTTGGCACGGTAAGGTGTCACATCAAAGGTTTCGGCATTCAGGCCAAGGTCGATATGGGTCGCAATCAGCGCCATGCCCCCTGCCCGCAAATGTGCCGTAACAGCGGATGCAAACATCGCAACGGCGTCAGCGTCCAGTGACACGGTGGGTTCATCCAGCACCCAAACGGGCCGCCCCGTCACCATCAACCGCGCCAACCCCAACCGCCGTTTCTGCCCCGCCGATAGCGTGCCCGCCAGCCGGTCGCGCAACGGGTCCAACTGATAGGCGGCCAACGCCGCGCTTATATCGCTATTGCCAAAGACCTGCGCCCAGAAGGTCAGGTTTTCCGCCACCCTTAGCATCGCCTTGAGGCCATCCGCATGCCCGGCATAGGCGATGGTTTCATCAGCCCCGTCGATCTGCCCCGACAGTGCAGGTTGCAACCCCGCGATGGTACGCAGCAATGTGGTTTTGCCTGCGCCGTTCGGCCCGCGCAAGATCAACGCGGTACCGGGCGTCACCTCGAACGACACGCCGCCCAACACAGGCACACCGCCACGGGCCACCGCCAGATCATTTACCCGCAATGTCATATCAGATCGGTATCATCGCCAACGCCACGCGCCGGCCTTCGCTAAGCAACACGTTATAGGTCCGCGATGCCGCAGGCGATGACATGACTTCAAGGCCCAGCCCTGCGTCTTCGAGCTGGCGGCGCGTGTCGGCAGGCACATGGGCGATCTCGGCCCCCATCCCCAGAAACAGAATGTCGATCTTGCCTGCAAGCTCCAGCAGCGCGGTCACATCGTCAAACCCGCCCCATGTCCGGGTGCCCATGGCACCAGTAATCACCGGCCCCTCGATCACGGTGCCGCCAATACGGAAAAATCCGGGGCCGTACCCTTCGACAGGTTTGGCATCGTTAAACACAACCTCGTTCAGGCGCATGACCTTATCCTTTCCACAGCGGCAGACCGATAATAGCGGAAAGCCCGATGACAATATAGGCCACAGTACGGAAAAGCGTTTCAGAGCTTGGGTCAAATAGCCGCGCCCCGATCATATTGGCCAAGACACTGGGAATACCCATCAACAAACCCAGCACCACGATCTGCCAGACCAACAGATCACTGAGCCAAAGCATTGCAAACAACAACAAATCAATGCCCACCAGATACAGCAGGAAATTCGCGCGGATCACAGCGATTGGCAGCTTGCTGGCCATATAAAGCATGATCACAGGCGGCCCGGCGATGCCTGCAAACCCTGTCATAAAACCACCCAAAGCGCCCGTGCCAATGATCAATGGCGTGCCCATGGCACCGGAATAGCGCCAACCGGTGATCAGCAATACCAGCAAGGTTATGACAACACCGGATACGATCCAGCCGAACGGATCGGGCGACACGTAAGACAAGCAGAGCAGCCCCAGCGGCATGGCCAGCACAACGCCCGCCAGCAACAAGGTAATGTCGCGTTTGGTACCTTGGCGCAGCGCAGATGGCAAATTGGGCAACGGGCCCAGTAATTCTGCCGCGGTTAGAAATATGACCGCTTGAACCGGGCTTAGGATCGATGCTGCGACGGGCATGATGATCATTGCGCTGCCAAATCCGGCAAATCCGCGCACCAATCCTGCAATGATGACGGTTAGCAACAGCCAGATCAGACCTGTAGTCGATCCGGCTGTCGCTAATATCTCAGGCATCTATGTTGGCGTATTGGCCTGTGTTGTTGTCTTTCTTGGTCCAATCCCGTTTGACCCCAAGAAACAGCACCACGTTTTTCGCCACATAGACCGACGAATAGGTCCCGACAACAACGCCCCATGTGATCGCAAAGACAAAGCCACGGATCACATCGCCGCCCAGAACCAACAGCGCAATCAACGCCAACAGGGTCGTGCCCGATGTCATCAAAGTCCGGCTGAGGGTTTCGTTCACACTGATGTTCATCACATCGCGCAGGGGGCGTTTTTTGTATTTGCGGAGATTTTCCCGCAGCCGGTCAAAGATCACCACCGTGTCGTTGATCGAATAGCCGATGATCGTCAGGATCGCCGCGATCACGGGCAAATCGAACCGGATTTGGAGGGCCGAGAAAATACCGATGGTCAGGATGACATCGTGAAACAGGGCGGCAACCGCGCCCACGGAAAACTGCCATTCGAACCGCAACCAGATATAGATCAGGATCGCAGCCAGTGATGCACCAACGGCTAGGAACGCCGTCTGGATAAGCTCGCCCGATACTTTCGGGCCGACCGATTCAACCGAGGTAAAGATGATGTTCGGCGCGACGGTTTTCAGCGCGCCTTCAACGGCTGCGATCATCTCAGGCGTTGCGGCTTCTTCGCCCTCTTGCGCCTGAATGCGTACCATGGCCACGTGTTTGCTGTCATCGCTGGTCGGATCAAACACCTCAGAGATAGATATATCACCCAGCCCCAACGGCTCCATCGCGGCGCGGTATGCGGCCACGTCAACGGCAGTTTCGCTTTGGGTGCGCAATGTCGTGCCCCCGCGGAAGTCGATGCCATAGTTCAGACCCATCGTGAACCACACGGCCAAGGCAAGAACCACCGCCACGCAGGACGCGCCAAAGGTGAATTTGGCGTGTTTGAAAAAGTCAAAGTTGGTTTCGTCAGGGATCAGTCGCAAGCGTTTCATATCAGTTTCCTAGACCGTGATCGTCTTGGGACGGACGCGTTCAAACCAGAACACGACCATCAGACGGGTGACGAAATATGCGGTAAAGACCGACGTGATAATGCCAATACCCAGCGTCACGGCAAAGCCGCGTACCGGCCCCGACCCCAGAATAAACAGGATCACAGCGATGATAAAGGTGGTGATGTTGGCATCCAGAATGGCGCTTAGCGCGCGCTCATAGCCAAGGCTGATGGCACGCGCAGGGCCTTTGGCGGTTTTCAGTTCTTCGCGGATGCGTTCAAAGATCAGCACGTTCGCATCAACCGCCATACCGACAGTCAGAACGATGCCCGCAATACCGGGCAAGGTCAGCGTCGCGCCGATCAGGCTCAGCAGGCCAAAGATCATGCACACGTTCACGACCAGCGCGACGTTGGCAAAGAACCCGAACAAACCATAGCTGGCCCACATAAAGAACAGCACAGCGATGAACGCGACAGTCGTGGCGATCTTGCCCGCGTCGATGCTGTCTTGGCCCAGTTCCGGCCCGATTGTGCGTTCCTCGACAAAGGTCAGACCCGCAGGCAAGGCCCCTGCCCGCAGCAAGACGGCCAGATTGGTTGATTCCTCAACCGAGAAATTGCCGGTGATGATACCCGACCCGCCGGGAATGGCGCTTTGGATGGTGGGGGCGCTGATGACTTCGTTGTCCAAGACAATCGCGAAAGGCGCGCCGATGTTTTCAGCCGTGTAGGTCCCGAATTTGCGGGCACCCGTGGTATCAAACCGGAAGCTAACCGCAGGCCGACCGTTCTGGTCAAAGCTGGGCTGCGCATCCACCAGCTGTTCGCCGGTCACAACAGGGGCGGTTTCGATGATATAGAACACACCAGCGGATTCCGCGTCGGGCAACAGCGAATTGCCCAGACCGGGGGATGCGTTTTCATCCGCGCCACGGTTCACAACGGGGTTGAACGTCAACTGCGCCGTGGTCCCGATGATGGCCTTCAACTCGGCTGCCGACCCGATGCCCGGCACCTGAATAAGGATACGGTCAGACCCCTGACGCTGGATCGTAGGTTCGCGTGTGCCAACCTCGTCGATGCGGCGGCGGATGATCTCCAGCGATTGCTGCATGGTCCGCTCGTCCGTGGCCAGCTTTTCGGCGTCGGACAATACCACGCTAATGATATCCTCGGCACCGCTGACGACGATGTCGTTCTGCCCGGCCCCGGTGATCGTTTGCACAGGCCGCGCCAATGTGCGCGTCGCCTCAAGCGCCTCTGCCAGCTTTTCAGCGTCGTTGATCCGCACGCGCAATTCGCCCTCGGGCGCATCAACGCGGCGTACCGGCGTGATCGACCGCAACACATCGCGCACCTCGGGCCATGCCGCTTCCATCCGGTTGGCATAGACCTCGGCTACGTTGACCTCGGCCAGCAGATGCGCGCCGCCGCGCAGATCCAGCCCAAGGTTCACCAACTGCTCGGGCAGAAAGTCAGGCCACAGTGCCGCCTGCGCCTCAAGCTCGGGGGTGGCACCGGCCACATCCATCGCTTTGATCGCATCATTATGCTGCTCTACGGGGCCGTAAAACGCGTTCGGCAGCGCCAGATACAGGCCAGCCGCACAGGTAAGGATGATCAACACCCGTTTCCACAGATCAATCTGAAGCATGGCGCAAGCCCTTCTTAACGCTGCCGTTTTGGCAGTTTACTTGGCTGGTTCGGTCTTGGAGACAACAGTCGCGATGGTCGACTGGATCACGCGCACTTTGACGTTTTCGGCCAGTTCGACCTCAAGCTCGCCGTCGTCTTTGACCTTAACAACCTTGCCGATCAACCCGCCTTGGGTCACGACCTGATCACCACGGCGCAGACCCGCAACCATCGCCTGATGTTCTTTTACCTTCTTCTGCTGAGGGCGGATCAGCAGGAAATACATGATCGCGAAGATCAGAATGAGAGGGACGAATTGTTGAATACCTTGCATGGCGTTGATCCTTTGAGTGAGGGAGCACGCCCGTTCCGGCCTGCCGTCGAAGTTTGGCGGAACCTAGGTCCAGATGCGGGGCTTTGCAAGGAGAGTTAACGTGTATTTCAACCCGCTATGGGTCCTTGGCGGGCTTGCATGCAGGGTTTGCAAGCCCACACACGGTCTGAGAGGTTGTGACACGCGAATTTGCACGGCATGGTGGTGGGGAATATGGGGGAACGGCCTTGGACGATATTATTTTTGAAATCGATGGGCGTGACCTTTTGGGGATCGTTCTGGTACTGGCGTTCTTATTCGTCCCCGTCGGTTTTTCATTTATGCCTTACAAGGGCGATCCGGCCAAACCGCCGTTTGAACGTCTGCAGCGCCGGATGGGGCTTGGCAACGTTAACTCTGGCCTACTTTTTGTGGCAATCACCCTTTGGACTATAATCTTAGGCTCGCTGGTTCTAGGTCTGCTATGGGAAGTTTGGTCGATCATCGCGTCAACAGCATCTCAGGATATAGCTGAGATTTGGAAGTGGCGCTTTTCCTTGGCTAAGATCGCAGCCCTTACAGCGACTCTTGGGGGGGTCGTGGCTTTACCGTTCACCCTGATCCGCCTGACTTTCACGCGAACTCAAACCGAAATCGCTGTCGAGGCGTTGTTTAATGATAAGATCAACGCAGCGGTGGAAGATCTTCATGCGCGGAGTCAGATTTCGGTGCCCGTGGCCGGAGGAGGAAAGTCACAATTTGAAACCCTTTGGGAGGACGACGTGATCCGCCGAAATGGTGCCATTGATCGGCTTGAAGGCTTGGCTCAGGAGGACATGAACTCAACTCGTCGGATTGAGCGTATGTTGTTGCTCTATTTCAGGGAGCTATCCACGAAGCTCCCAGCATCGAACCCGCCTAGTAGCGAGGACAAGCAGGCTATAGAAAATTGGCTACTAGCTTTGAAGCCCGCGCGTTCAGACTTACAATCGGCAATACAGACCGTGAGCCGTATCAGGGGCCGAGTCGAAAGAAATGTTACATTAGATATTCTAGATTTGAGCCGCACTAATCTACAAGGCTTTGATCTATCTGGTTTATCATATCGAGGGGCAAAGCTGCATCTAGCAGACCTTCGAGGCGCTCGGCTATTGGGCACAGACCTAAGAAACTCCTCAATCTTAGGTACAGAAATGGAGGGGACTGATCTTTACTTGGCAAAATTACAGGGCACTGCATTTACTGTTACAAATTTTGGATCTGAAACGGTTCTGTCGAATGCGAATCTTAAGGGTGCCTCCGTCAGACAGATAGATTTTTCAAATGTCGCCATTAGCAATGAGCAGCTACAGGATATGTTTGGTGATGCCAGCGTAGTACTGCCCGACGGCCATGGCCCCGACCATGAAAACTGGCCAAATCACTGGAGCAAGGAAAAGTTGGATTTGCCAGACTTCAAAACCCAATGGCGTGCCTTCCAAGCCCGTATCGGCCAAGATCCAGACAACCCCGAATAACCCGCCACACCACATCTGGCCCCGCGATCCACGATCGGGCATAACGCGGGCAAAGCGTGCCTGAGCGATTCAAAACCGGGCGATACAAGATCAAAGGACAGACCCATGCATGACATCAAAGCCATCCGCGAAAACCCAGATGCATTTGACGCGGCCCTCGCACGGCGCGGCGATGCGCCTGTGTCGGGCGACATCCTTGCGCTGGACGAGGCGCGGCGCGGCATGATCCTTAGCGCGGAAACAGCGCAGGCCGAACAAAACAAAGCCTCCAAACTGGTGGGGGCTGCCAAGGCATCGGGCGACGAGGCCGAATTCGAACGCCTGCGCGCCTTGGTCAGTGAGAAAAAGGCCGAGGTCGCGCAGATGCAGGCCGAGGCCAAGGAACTGGACGCCAAGCTGACCGACACGCTGGCGCGCATCCCCAACCTGCCCGCTGATGATGTGCCCCAAGGTGCCGACGAAAACGACAACGTCGAGGTCAGCCGCTGGGGCGATATACCCACGCTTGATTTCGCCGCGAAAGAGCATTTCGAGATCGCCAGCGTTGCCGCGTCGATGGATTTTGAAACGGCAGCAAAAACGTCGGGCGCACGGTTTGTGATGCTCAAGGGCGCTGTGGCGCGCATTCACCGCGCGTTGGCGCAGTTCATGGTCGACACCCATGTGGATGACAACGGCCTGACCGAATATGTGACCCCCGTGCTGGTGCGCGACGAGGCGATGTATGGCACCGACAAGCTGCCGAAATTCGGCGATGACAGCTATCAGACAACGAACGGCTGGTGGTTGATCCCGACCTCCGAAGTGACGCTGACCTATTCCGTGTCCGGCGATGTGCTGGAGGAAACCGCCCTGCCCCGCCGCATGACCGCGCATACCCTGTGCTTCCGGTCCGAGGCCGGATCGGCGGGTCGTGATACATCCGGCATGCTGCGCCAGCACCAGTTCGAAAAGGTCGAGATGGTATCGATCACGCATCCTGACACGTCGGACGACGAACAAAAGCGCATGCTGCGCTGCGCCGAGGATCTGCTGGAACGCCTGAACGTCCCCTATCGCACCGTGCTTTTGTGCACCGGCGACATGGGCTTTGGCGCGCGCCGCACCTATGACATCGAGGCATGGTTGCCCGGTCAGAACGCCTATCGCGAGATCAGTTCGGTGTCGACCACTGGCGCGTTTCAGGCGCGGCGCATGAACGCACGGTTCAAGCCCGCGGATGGTGGCAAGCCGCAGTTCGTGCACACGCTTAACGGGTCCGGACTGGCCGTGGGGCGCTGCCTGATTGCCGTGCTCGAGAATGGTCAGCAAGCTGACGGTTCGGTGAAACTGCCAGACGTTTTGGCCCCCTATCTGGGTGGCAAGACCGTTTTGGGCGCGGATGGTAAGTTGTCATAATCTCTGGGAACCGAAGGCCACCGTGCTATGTTGCCTTTTGAGTGATTTCTTCAAAAGGACGCATCATGGCCCGCCCCCTGACCGCATTTGTGACATTCCTGCTGGCCATAGGCTTTGCTGCGTCACCGTTTTTCGTGACCAGCTTTGCCGGGTTTGACCCCAACCAGTTCCCGGTGCCGCAGGTGTCGCCGCCTGTGCAGCCAGCGGGCTATGCGTTTTCGATCTGGGGCGTCATCTATCTGTGGCTGATCGTCGGCATGGGCTGGGGCCTGTGGAAAGCCCGCGAGGATTTCGCATGGCATGACATGCGCGTGCCGCTGGCCGTTTCGCTGTTCATCGGATGTTTCTGGTTGGCCGTTGCCAATGCCAGCCCCGTCTGGGCGTCCGTCCTGATCTGGGCCATGCTGATCGCGGCACTGATCGCCCTGTTCGAAGCCCCCGAAGGCGACCGCTGGTTCGCCGCCCTGCCTGTCGGGCTATATGCAGGCTGGCTAAGTGCGGCGTCCTGCGTGTCGTTGGGCCTGCTGGCCGCGGGCTATGGCTGGGTCAGCGCCGAAACGGCCGGGCTGATTTTTGTGAGCGTCGCCATCGTGATTGCTGCCGCGGTGCAATCGACGCTGATGCGCACGCCGACATATGGCCTTGCGGTGATCTGGGCGTTGATCGGTGTGGTGGTGCATAACTATGCCACGACACCAAGCGTTGCAGCGCTGGCAGCAGGGGGATCTATTGCCCTGCTGCTGCCAACATTCAGATCATGGCGTAAAGCCTGAGAGACGCGCGGAATTTTTCAAAAATTACGGCCCAGATTTTTTGAAAAAATCTGACGCGCCTAGCGGTCTTTGCGGTGGCCTTCGGTATGTTTGCGCAGCTTTGACGGCTTGGCCTTTTTGCGCCCCTTATAGGGGTTTGCGTCAGACTGGCCGCGCATCCAGATACGGATCGGTGTGCCGGGCATGTCAAAGTCGATCCGCAAGCCATTCACCAGATAGCGGTTATAGCTTTCCGGCACTTTGTCAGGGTGGCTACACATGACAACAAAGCCCGGTGGCCGGGTCTTGGCTTGGGTCATATAGCGCAGTTTGATGCGTTTGCCTTGTGGCGCGGGGGGCGGATGCGCCTCCATCATGCCAGCCAGCCAGCGGTTCAGCTGCGCGGTTGTGACACGGCGGTTCCACACGTCATAGGCGCGCATGATTGCTTGATGCAGGCGGTCCAAACCACGGCCCGTTTTCGCGGATACCGTCACCAAAGGCGCGCCCTTAAGCTGCGGCAGCAAGCGTTCAAAGCTTTCGCGCAGGTCTTTCAGCTTGCCTTGCTTGTCGGTCTCAAGGTCCCACTTGTTCACTGCAACCACGACGGCACGGCCTTCGCGTTCGGCCAAGTCGGCGATGCGCAAATCCTGCTGTTCAAAGGGGATTTCGGCGTCCAGCAGCACAACCACGACTTCGGCGAACTTAACCGCGCGCAGGCCGTCACTGACGCTAAGCTTTTCCAGCTTCTCTTGGATCTTGGCCTTTTTCCGCATGCCCGCCGTATCAAAGATACGCATCGGCACATCGTCCCAAACGGTGCGCAAGGAAATCGCATCGCGGGTGATCCCGGCCTCTGGTCCGGTCAGCAAGCGGTCTTCGCCCATGATCTGGTTGATCAGCGTGGATTTACCCGCATTCGGGCGGCCTACCACGGCGACTTGCAGCGGCTTGGCGTTGGTGGGCACGGGCATGGGCGCATCGTCATCGCCCAGTTCGGCCTCTTCCTCGGTCAGGTCCACGTCGGTTTCGGGAGTGTCCGTGTCGACGCGTTCGGCAAAGCTGTCCGCGATTGGCATCAGATGCGTGTAAAGATCGTTCAGGCCTTCGCCATGTTCAGCCGACATGCGGATCGGTTCGCCCAGCCCAAGGCTGTAGGCCTCGATCACACCGGCGTCGGCGGCTTTGCCTTCGCCCTTGTTGGCGGCCAAAATCACATGGGCGGATTTCTTGCGCAGGATATCGGCAAACACCAGATCAGACGGGGTCACGCCGACGCGGGCATCGATCATGAACAGGCAGACATCGGCCATATCAACCGCGCGTTCGGTCAAACGGCGCATGCGTCCCTGAAGGCTATCGTCGGTGACTTCCTCAAGTCCGGCGGTGTCGATCACTGTGAATCGCAGGTCGGCCAGACGTGCAGCGCCCTCGCGCAGATCGCGCGTCACACCGGGTTGGTCATCGACCAACGCCAGTTTTTTACCGACAAGACGGTTGAACAGCGTGGATTTTCCCACATTGGGACGGCCCACGATGGCGAGGGTGAAAGACATTGAAACGGCTCCGAAGGTCAGGTCAAGCCTGCCCTCTAGACTATTTCATGGTCAACGGAAAGCGTGCAATTGCCCTTTTGACGACACAACATAAAGTGTGCCACCCGCCACAACCGGCGCTGTGGTCGCGCCACCGGGGATATCGACTGTCCCGATCAACGCACCATTGGTTGGATTATAGCTGCGCAACACGCCATCGTTCGACGCGATGATAATCCGGCCACCGGCCAGGATCGGGCCATAATGCGCGAAAACTTCGGACTGGCGTTTCGGCTTGTCCTTGACGAAATTCGGCAGTTTCGCACCCCAGATGCGCCCACCTGTGGTGGCGTCAAGACGCACCAGTTCGTTCAAATCTGTGATCGCGAACACGCTATCGCCCGCAGGCCAGACCGGGCCCACCACGCCTTCGCGTGCGGTCCACAGACGTTCACCACCCGCCAAGGTAACGGCGGCCAGACGACCCGAGATATTGCCGACATAGACGGTGTTTCCCGAGATGACTGGTGCCCCTGTGATGTCAGACACATTGGCAAAGGCGCGGCCCGGACGTTTGCCCAGAACCGACGTATCCCAGCGGTTCAACCCGCCGCGGCGGAACAGGCCCTGCACTTCGCCCGAGCCGAACGCCATGACGGCGATTTCGGGGCTGATCGCAGGGGCTGGCGCGCCCAAAACGTTGCCCACAACGTTATTCGATCCGGTTTGCCATTCGACGCGGCCGTTGTTTTTATTCAAGGCCCAGCCCAGATCATCACCCGATGTGAAGTAAACCAGATCGCCATAAACCGTCGGTGCACCTGATCCGGTCGCTTCGATATCTTGTTCCCAGCGGGTCGCACCCGATGTGGTATCCAATGCGGAGACGGTTCCGAACCCAAGCGAGACATAAAGCGTGTCACCCTCGACTGCCAAGCCACCGCCGGTGGCATCGCCCTGCCCGTCATTGGTTGGCGTCAGGTCGCGCGTCCACAAGGTCGCCCCCGAGGTCGACGTCGCGGTGACCAAGGCGCTGGAATCGATTGTGTAAACCCGCCCGCCTGCAACGACGGGTACGGCGTTAATGCGTTGCTTTCGGCTGTCGCCGCTGCCGATGTTGGCAGACCATGCCAATTGCGGTGCGGCAGACAATGCCGCGTGGCTGATGCGGGTGCTGGGCGTGCCTGCGGCTTGGGTCCAGCTGGCATTGTTTGTCATCGCGGGCAGCGAAATCGCACGCGATGTGTTTTCGGGCGCGGCCAAATCGGTTGGGGCGTCGAAACCATCGTCGCTTTGCAGAACGGCGCGCACATCTTCGCGCAGACCGGGCAGAATCACTTCGGGCTCAGAACAGGCAGACAGCAGCAGCAGGGATGCCACGACGGCCCCCATCCCCAACGAGACCCGCCCGGTTCGCGGTGATCTTGCACAGATGCGGTGAAGATTGGTCATAGCCCTGCTCGCTTTGCTCTTAACTCATGTCATTCTTGCGCCATTGCTGACGTTAGTTGCCGTCCGTACCTGCTGCGTCAGACGCGTCAGATAGCCCAGTCGGGATCGCGGTGCCCATGTCGGGCTCGCCTCCCAAGGCCACAATCACCTGAAGGGCACGTTGTTGCAAGTCTGTGGTGACTTCGGCGTCCAATAAGATCGCCTGATAGCGATCAATCGCACCTTGTGCGTTGTTTTCTTCGATGTCGATCAGCGCCAATTGTTCGCTTGCCAGCAACCGCAGGACGTTGCCCGGCTGCGCCAGCGCTTCGAGCGCCAGACGACGTTCGCTGGCGGGGGTATCCGTGCCTTGCAACGTCACCGATTTGAACTGCGCGATCTCGCGGTAAATGGCGGGCACATCGCCGTTGATGGCGATCGCATTCAATGTTTCGATTGCAGCGGCGGTATCGCCCGCCTCGGCCTGTTCAGAGGCCGCAAGGAACCCGATCACGGCAGCAGATTGCGCCGACTCTGTTTCGATTTCCGCAAGCGCAGCGGCACGGCTGGCCGAATCCTCGATCGACAGGGCAGCGAACATCGCATCGCCGAGTGCCTCGGCTTGGGCGCGGGCCTGAGCCTTTTGATATTCATTCCACGCAGCACCACCAACCAGCAGCACCACAGCCAGAATGGCGATCCAGCCATACCGCTTGAGCATGAAATAGAAACGGTCGCGGCGGACTTCTTCGTTCACCTCGTCAATGAAACTGTCTGTATCGCTCATGTCTTGCCTGTCCCACCGTGAATTAGCGCCCCTCTTAACCTGCGGCAGCCACACTGCCAAGGGCATCCTTGCATCGTCTTTCAGCATCCAAGGGACGACAGCGGCGCAGTTGACACAAAAAGGCGATGCGAACTGGCCACGCATCCCGATTTGGCCTAACAAAACGTTGTCTATATTATGCGACCAACGAAATCTGACCGGCCAGAGGCAAATTATGCGTATTTTTTCCATTCTCGCGGCAATTGTCGTTTCAGCACTCCTGTACATGGCAATCTTTGAACGCGACGCCCTGCTGGGCCGGTCTGGGAACCAGCCGCAGGATGCCGAGACCGCACAGGATGGCGCCGCGGATGACGGCCAAAACCCGTCCCAGATCGCCGGGCAAGAGCTGGTCAAAGTTGTCGTGCAACGCAGTACCGCCCGCCAACTGGCATCAGCCGTCATTGTGCGGGGCCAGACCGCTGCCGCACGTACCGTTGATGTCGCCGCTGAAACCTCTGCCATCGTGACATCCCCGCCCCTGCGCAAAGGTGCTACCGTCACCGCTGGTGAAACCCTGTGCACATTGGACATAGGCACACGTGGTGCTGCCAAAACCGAAGCCGAAGCCCGCCTTGCCGAGGCTGAATCGCGTGTACCCGAGGCCCAAGCCCGCGTCGAAGAGGCGCAAGCGCGGTTGGACGAAACATTAATCAAGCTGAATGCGGCGGAAAAGCTGGGCGAAGGCGGGTTTTCATCCACCACGCAACTGGCGACCGCGCAGGCAGCAACGGCCGGGGCACGGGCCAGCCTTAGCTCTGCCAAGGCCGGGTTGAATGCGGCAAAAGCGGGGATCGAAGCCGCCGCCGCCGCCGTGGCCGGTGCAAAGGCCGAGATCGACCGCCTGACATTGACCGCCCCCTTTGACGGATTGCTGGAAAGCGACACCGCAGAATTGGGCAGCCTGTTGCAAAAGGGCAGCCTATGCGCGCGGATCATCCAGTTGGACCCGATCAAGCTGGTCGGCTTTGTTCCCGAAACCGAGGTAAGCCGCGTCACATTGGGCGCTATTGCCCGCGCGCGGCTGGCCGCAGACAACCGCGAGATCGGCGGTCAGGTTACATTCATCTCGCGTGCCTCTGATCCGACGACGCGTACCTTCCGCATCGAGATTGACGTTGCCAACGACGATCTGGCGATCCGTGACGGGCAAACCGCCGAAATCGCGATTTCCTCGGCCGGAGTGGACGCGCATTTGCTGCCGCAATCGGCGTTAACGCTAAATGACGAGGGTATCCTGGGCGTGCGTGTGATCGACGATGCAAATGTCGTCGGCTTTGTCCCCGTGCAACTGGTCCGCGACACCAAACAGGGCGTCTGGGTCAGCGGTCTGCCGCAAACGTCAGATGTGATCGTGCTGGGGCAGGAATATGTGATTGCTGGCGTCACCGTCGCGCCGACCTACCGTGAGGTCACCCAATGAGCGGTATCGTCGATTGGGCTGCTGGCCGTGCCCGCATGGTTATGGCGTTTATTCTGCTAAGCCTTGTGGTGGGCGGATATGCCTATTCGACCCTGCCCAAAGAGGGCGAGCCCGACATCGAAATCCCTGCCCTGTTTGTATCCGTGCAGTTCCCCGGCATTTCCGCCATCGATAGTGAAACCTTGCTGGTCAAACCGATGGAAACCGAACTGTCCGATCTGGACGGGTTGAAAACCATGACGGGCACGGCTGCTGAAAACTATGCCGGTGTCGCGCTTGAGTTCGAATTTGGCTGGGACAAGACCAAGATCATGGCCGACGTGCGCGACGCCATGAGCACAGCCGAGGGCAAATTCCCCGAAGGCTACGAGAAATATTCGATCACCGAGATCAACTTTTCCGAATTCCCGATCATCATCGTCAACCTGACCGGCCCTGTGCCTGAACGCACCATGGCCCGTGTCGCGCGCGAATTGCAGGACGAGCTGGAAGGCATGGATGCCGTGCTTGAGGCCGGGCTTGCCGGTGACCGCGATGAAATGCTTGAGGTATTGATCGACCCGCTGCGCCTTGAGGCCTATGACGTCACCGCTGGGGAACTGATCAACACGGTTCAGAACAACAACCAGCTGATCGCCGCTGGCGAAGTGCAGTCGGATCAGGGGACATTCTCGGTCAAGATTCCATCGTCCTTTAACGAACCACGCGATGTCTATGACCTGCCGGTTAAAACCAACGGGGACCGCGTTGTGACTTTGGGTGATCTGGCAACGATCAACCTGACCTTTGAAGACCGCGAAGGCACCGCGCGTTTTAACGGTGAGAAAACGCTGGCCTTGCAGGTGGTTAAACGCAAGGGTTTCAACCTGATCGACACGTCATCACGCGTAAAACAGGTCGTGGCCGAACAAAGCGCGAATTGGCCTGACGGGCTGAAGGCCGCCGTGAAAATCGGCACCTCGAACGATCAAAGCCGCGTCGTCGACAGCATGGTGCAGCAACTTTTGGGGTCGGTTCTGACCGCTGTGGCACTGGTGATGATCGTGGTGTTGGCGGCCCTCGGTATCCGCGCGGCGCTGTTGGTCGGTTTCGCGATCCCGACCTCGTTTCTATTGTGTTTTGCCTTTCTGGCGCTCATGGGGATTTCGATCTCGAACATTGTGATGTTCGGGCTGATCTTGGCCGTGGGTATGCTGGTGGATGGTGCCATCGTGGTGGTTGAATATGCCGATGCGCGTCAGCAGCAGGGCGAAGGGCCGATGCAGGCCTATGTCACCGCCGCCAAGCGCATGTTCTGGCCGATCATTTCATCAACCGCCACAACGCTATGTGCGTTTTTGCCCATGCTGTTCTGGCCCGGTGTTCCGGGGCAATTCATGGGTATGTTGCCGGTCACGTTGATTTTCGTTCTGTCTGCATCCTTGGTGGTTGCCTTGGTTTATCTGCCCGTCCTGGGCGGCGTGACCGGGCGGCTTGAACGCTGGTTGGCCGATAATATGACAGCCATCGCGAACCTGCGCCTGTACCTGCATTTGCTGCTGTTTCCGGTGGCCTTTGTCATGGTGGCCATTCCGATGGCATTGGCGCAGCCCCTGTTCGGGGTGATGTCGGCGCAGTTTGCATCCATGGACGGGCTGGATATTGTCGGCTCAGTTATTCCGGTATTTGCCGTTGTTTTCCTGTGCATTGCGGCGCTGGCTGCCCTCGTGTCGGTTGGCATATCGGGCGCGATGCTGGGGCTTGTCAGCTTTTTCGCGCTGTTCACGCGCATGGGGCGCGGTGGCCAATGGGTCACGTCCAAGATGTTTAGCAAGCCCGTCGATGTCATCAAGGCAGGCTATCGCAGATCGGCATTCGGGCGTGTGATCGAATTTATCGCGGGCAACCCTGTGATGCCGCTGGTCGTGATTGGTGTGGTGTTTGTCTTTGTCGGCACAACGATGATCTTCTTTAGCAACAACTCAAAAGGCGTTGAATTCTTTGTTGAATCCGAACCCGAGCAGGCCATCGTTTACGTCTTGGCGCGAGGCAACCTGTCATTGACAGAAAAAGACGTGATCATGAAGCAGGCCGAAGAGATCGTGTTGAACCACCCCGGCGTGTTGACGGCATTTGCCTTTGCGGGCGAAGGCGGGCTGGACAGCAATACCGGCGGCGCACAGGCCCCCAAAGACAGCATCGGCCAGATCCAGCTTGAGACCATTCCATGGGAAGACCGCGCCCTGCGGCCCGAACTGGACGGCGATCTTGTGATTGCGGAACTGACCGAAGAGCTGGGCCAAATCCCCGGCATCAAAATCGAAATTCTGGCTCAGGCCCGAGGGCCGGCATCGGCCAAGCCCGTGCATCTGCGACTAAAGGCCAACGACTTTGACGATCTGATTGTCGCGACCGAACTGACGCGCGCGCAATTCGACACAACCCCCGGCCTGACCTTGGTCGAAGACACGCGCCCCCTGCCCGGCATTGATTGGCAAATCGACGTGGATGTCGCCAAGGCGGGGCAATACGGGGCCGATGTTTTGACCGTTGGTGCCATGGTGCAGCTGGTCACGCGCGGGTTGCTGCTGGACACCATGCGGGTTGATACCTCGGATGAAGAGATCGAGATCAGGGTCCGCCTGCCCGAAAACGATCGTGTGCTTAGCACCCTTGATACGCTCAAGGTGCGCACCATTGATGGTTTGGTCCCCCTGTCGAATTTCATCACACGCATGCCCGTCCCCAAATTGGCCGAAATCAACCGCGTCGAGCAAAAGCGCTATCTCGACATCAAGGCCGGTGTTTCTGTGGGTCTGGCCAAGCTGGTGAAGACTGATGTGATCGACGGCGAAGAGACGGATATCACCTTGGCCACCATGCGTCCGGCGGCGTCGGATGCGGATATCACAGCACTGGATGGCACGGGGTACAAGATCACCGACCGCACAGTTGCGGCCACCGATATCGACCTGCAAGACGGGCTGGCCAAGGCCCAGCTGCGCCTGATCCCGATCAATGCCAACGAACGTATTGCCGAGATCACCAAATGGCTTGAGACAAACCCGTTACCCACTGGCGTCAGCTATGAATGGACCGGCGACCAAGAGGATCAGGCCGAAAGTCAGGCGTTCCTAAGCTCTGCCTTTACGGCGGCCTTGGGGTTGATGTTCATCATCCTGCTGGCCCAGTTCAACAGCATCTATAATTCGGTTCTGGTACTGATCGCCGTCGTTCTATCAACCACAGGCGTGTTGATCGGGATGTTGGTGATGGATCAGACGTTTTCGATCATCATGACCGGCACAGGGATTGTCGCCTTGGCCGGGATCGTGGTGAACAACAATATTATTCTGATCGATACCTATCAGGAATTCAGCCAGTACATGCCCCGGATCGAGGCGATTATTCGCACCGCTCAGGCCCGTATTCGCCCGGTTCTACTGACCACGATTACAACAATGGCGGGGCTTGCCCCGATGATGTTCGGGCTTAGCCTTGATTTCGCCAATGGCGGCTACACCATCGACAGCCCCACTGCCCTGTGGTGGAAACAGCTGGCGACAGCCGTTGTCTTCGGCCTTGGCGTGGCGACAGTGTTGACGCTGATGGTGACGCCGTCGCTATTGGCCCTGCGGGTGTGGGCCACCACCTATGCACGCTGGGTGGCGCAGTTGTTGGCAAAGGTGTCGCTGGGCCGTGCCAGTAAGGCAGCACAGGACTGGGCGCTGGAAAAGGACGCGCAGCGTCTTAAGACCGGCATCCTGATTTGGGGTGATGACGCCGAACCGGCGCACAGCCCCGATCCGGCCGATGGACTGGCGAAACTGCGCGCCGCCGAATAACCCTTAGGCGACAGCAAGTTCCATTTGCTGCTGCCGAAGCTTTGGCATGGTCACGATCACCAGCGCCACCGCGGCCAGCCCGCATAGCGCGATACTGACAACCATGGGCAATGCGGTCCCGTCAAAAAACGGCGTCGAAAGCCCAATGCAAATGGCGCTGGTCAGCATGGTCATGCTGCCGCTGAGCGACGATGCCATGCCCGCGCGCCGCCCGTGGGCGTCAAGTGCAGCAACCATGGCCGACGGGATCACCACGCCCAGACAGGCATAGGCCAGAAACAAGCCGATCAGCAGCAGCCACATACCTTGGAAACCCGCCAGCTCGAGCAGTGCCAACACAGTCGCACAGGTCGCAAATCCGATCACGCCGCGCCCGATCAATGTGGCCAGCCCCCATTTATCGGCCAAACGACCGGCCATCTGGGTGGCGACAAAAAACCCGACCGCGTTAAACGCAAAAGCCAGTGAAAACTGGGTCGGCGTTAGGCCGTATTCACCCGTGTAGACAAAGGATGCGCTGGACACGAAAAGGAAAAAGCTGGCCATGCCAAAGCCTGCGATAAAGGTCAGGCCCACAAAAACCGGATCACGCAGTAATATCCCGCAGCTGCGCGACAGCTCCTTGATGTTCACCTTGCGCCGACGCTCTTGCTTGAGGGTCTCTGGCAGTGTGGCTTGGGCCAAGGTCAGGCTGACACCTGAGAATATTCCCATCACCAGAAAAATTTCGCGCCAGCTGCCCACCGCAACAATGCCACTACCCGCCAAGGGGGCCAGCATCGGTGAAATCGAGATCACCAGCATAATCGTCGCCATCAACCGTGTGGCCTGTGCGCCGGTGTACATGTCGCGAATGATCGCGCGTGGGATCACCATCACGGTTGCACCGCCCATCCCCTGGATCAGGCGGCCAATCACCAGAACCTCGATTGTGGGTGCGGATGCGCAAATGACCGACCCCACTGCAAAGATGCTCATCCCGATCAGCAACGTCTTTTTACGGCCGATCTGATCAGACAGCGGGCCATAGACCAGTTGCGATACTCCGTAAGCCAGAAAATACGCGACCAACGTCAGCTGCGCGCCTGAAACCGATGTCCCAAGGGCGGCTTCGATCGCGGGAAGCGCGGGCAGATACATGTCGATGGCGAAAGGGCCGGTCACACAGATCAGCCCCAGAATAAGCGCGGTGCGCAGCATGCTGGTTTGCATGGGGAATCCTTTTGAGATGGATATTAAGTCTCGTCAATACCGTCTTGCTGCAATGCAGCAAGAGACGATTTTACGTATCACGCTGGCGACAAGTTTCAAGCCCACTTCGCCAGCAGCAGCAGTGCAACAGACCGTTAGATCACGTTTCATCCTCGGATTGTTGACGCTGCCATAGCTGCGCATAGCGACCATTGCGTGCCAGCAGATCATCATGGCTGCCCTGCTCGACAATTTCGCCCTGTTCCAACACCACAATTCGATCCGCTTCGGCCACTGTGGACAGACGATGCGCGATGGTCAGCACCGTGCGGCCCTTGCCGGCCTGACGCAGCGCGTCTTGAATCTCGTGTTCTGTCTCGCTGTCCAGCGCGCTGGTGGCTTCGTCCAGCAACAAAATCGGCGGGTCCTTTAGCAAGGTGCGGGCGATCCCCACACGTTGCTTTTCACCGCCCGACAGCTTCAGCCCCCGCTCGCCCACGGCTGTATTATATCCATTCGGCAAACGCTGGATAAAGTCGTGGATTTGCGCCGCTTTTGCCACGGCCTCGATCTCGGCTTGGGTGGCGTTATCGCGGCCATAGCCGATGTTATAGCCAATCGTATCGTTGAAAAGCACGGTGTCTTGCGGCACCACCCCGATGGCCTTGTGCAGGCTGTCTTGGGTCACGTCGCGCACGTCTTGGCCGTCAATCAACAACGCCCCGCCGTTCACATCATAGAACCGGAACAACAGCCGCCCGATGGTGGATTTACCCGACCCCGTCGATCCGACAATCGCGACCATCTCACCCGGTGCGGCCTCAAGCGATATCCCCTTGAGGATCTGACGATCCGGGTCATAGCCAAACTGCACGTCCTTCAAAGTGATCCGCCCGCCGTCGACCTTAAGATCGCGCGCGTCTGGTTTGTCTTTGATTTCAGCAGGTTGATCCAGCAAGGTGAACATCTGCCCCATATCAACCAAGGCCTGACGGATTTCGCGATACACAGTCCCGAGGAAGTTCAAGGGGATGGTGATCTGCACCATATAGGCGTTAACCATGACGAAATCGCCGACCGTCAGCGTACCATCCTGCACACCAATTGCCGCCATGATCATCACGCCAACCAAACCACATGTGATCAGCAAGGACTGGCCAAAGTTCAAGAACGCCAGCGAATAGTTGGTCTTAATCGCGGCCTCTTCATAGCCCGCCATCGCGCTATCATAGCGCTGCGCCTCGCGGTTTTCGGCGCCAAAATACTTGACCGTCTCGTAGTTCAACAAACTATCGATGGCCTTTTGGTTGGCATCCGTGTCTTGGTCATTCATCTGGCGGCGCAGCTTTACCCGCCATTCGGTCACCGCAAAGGTGAACCAAACATAAAGCCCGATCGTCACGGCAACGACCAGCAGATACCAAAAATCAAACAACACCGTCAGAATGATCCCGATCAATATCAACTCAAGGATCAGCGGCCCGATTGAGAACAGCAAAAAGCGCAGCAGGAAATCAACGCCTTTGACACCGCGTTCGATAATCCGGCTTAGACCGCCCGTTTTGCGTGTGATGTGATAGCGCATCGAAAGCCGGTGAATATGGTGAAAGGTTTCCAGCGCCAGCATCCGCAGTGCACGCTGCCCCACCCGTGCAAACACCGCATCGCGCAGCTGTTGAAAGCCGACGTTCATCGCCCGCGCCACACCATAGGCAATGGTCAACCCGATCGCGCCAAGCGCCAAAAGCGGCACGCCCTCGTTCGCCAACCCGTCAACGGCACCTTTGTAAATGATTGGGATACATACAGAAATCAGCTTTGAGATCACCAAAAACAGCATCGCCCAGACAACACGTTTTTTCACCCAAGGCATGTCCTTGGGCCACAGATAGGGGGCTACCTTTTTCAACACCAAAAGATTTGACTGACGCTCGGCTGCGTTGGCCATCTCTTCTTCGGTCATGGGGGTGCGAGGGGCGTTTTTGGCACCAGGTTCGGCGCGGGTGGTATCGGCTGACATAAATTTTCCTGAATGCTTGCAGCACTACATAGGTCGCAAGCCACGGGGTTGCCAGAGCAGCCCGCAAAATCATCGCGTTAATTGGCGCTGCTGGCGTTAGTCAGGAAGGTCGAAAACCTGTCCGGGATAGATCAAGTCGGGGTCCCGGATAGAATCGCGATTTGCCTCGACCACCCGCAAATACAAGGTCGGGTCGCCATAGCGTTCGCGGGCAATGGCCCAAAGCGTGGCCCCTTCCTGCACGGTGACCTCCTTGATCGGGCCGTCGTAATTGGCAGTAGCGCGGGCCAGCGTTTCGGCGCTTTCGCGTTTAAACGGTGTCTCGACCCGGCTGATCACTTCGCCGTCCTGATCCAGTTCATCCACACGCAGGGTATAGACCCCTGCATCGATCCCATCGATATCACCACGCCAGCGTCCCTGTTCGTTTACAGGCAGTTTTCCAACGGCTGCATTGTCCAGATAAACCTGAACCGCAGCCCCTTTAGATTGCGCACGCCCTGCCAGATGCACCTCTCCCTGCTCGGAATATGTGATGGTATCCAGCGCTATGCTTTGCGTCGCGTCACGGTCTGTATCGGTTAACAGCTCCACGCCGTCCTCGGTCGATTTCAACAGCGCCATTTGCGGCGGGGTTTCTTCAGGCACAGTGGCTTGCGGGGCGTCTCCTACGGGATCAGACTGTGCAATCTGAGCTTCGGCACCTGATGTTTCAGGTTCGTTTTCAACAGCTTCTGGCGCGTCCTGAATGTCCGGGTTGGCGGCCACCTTTGCGGGGGTCATAGGGGCCAGTATAACTTCCTCATCCGATTGTACTTCGGTATCCTTGACTGCGGCCTCAAGGCTTAACACCTGCCCTTTTCCGTCGGGCGGCAGAATGGCAAGGGTGGCGAATTTCCCTGCACTGTCGGCAGTGGTTGTCGCGATCTCAGCGCCATTGCTGACCACCTTGATCTCACTGCCCGGCGCGGCGCGGCCGGCAATCACGGTCACCCCGTCGGCATCTCGGCGCACCTCGTCAAAGCTGGGCTTTTGCGGGATGGGCTCACTACTTTGTGCGATTGTTTCCGCTTTGGCTGGCGTTTCCGGTTCGGGCGCTTGCACGTTGGGTGTTTCGGGGGCCACGGCGGTTTGGGGTGCGGGCAGTGCGGTCTGCGTAACCTCGGTGTCGGGATCAAACAGGAAATACCCCGCCACAACGACAATCACACCAACGATGACACCGCCCAAAACCTGAGCATTTCGCGATTGGAACACCGACATAACCATCATCCCCTGGTACGCACCACATTGAGCCCTTGTAACAAGCAGGTTAACAAGGGTCAAAATAGAGCTGCACCGCGGTTTCACATTTGCTGACAAGGACCCCCGTCATGTTTCAAAAATCTATCTGCGTTTATTGCGGATCACGCCCCGGTGCGGACCCAGAATATATGTCGGCCGCACAGGCCATGGGCCGGGGGTTGGCAGACAAAAATTGGCGGCTGGTCTATGGGGCGGGCGATGTTGGATTGATGGGCGCGGTTGCACGGGCGGCGCAGGATGCGGGTGCCGTGACCTTTGGTGTGATCCCCGAACATCTGGTCAAATGGGAGGTCGGCAAAACCGATCTGACCCAGTACATCGTGACCGAGACAATGCACGAGCGCAAAAAGGTCATGTTCATGAATTGCGATGCCGTGGTTGTCCTGCCCGGCGGTGCCGGGTCACTGGACGAGCTGTTCGAGGTCCTCACGTGGCGACAGTTGGGCCTGCATGAAAAGCCGGTAATCCTATTGAATACAAACGGTTACTGGGACCCTTTAATCCAACTTCTGGATCACGTCGTGGCAAGTGGGTTTGCTGATAAGACGCTGCTGGACTATTTCGTGTCCGTCCCCGATGCCGCATCCGCGCTTGAGGCGCTGACCACTTCGCTGGCCTGATACGCCACTGGGCTGGAACGGCCTGATGCGTTGGCATCTGCCGCCCGCCTGACGGGATGCTGAGGTGATGGAAGCACCTGCTTGCAGAAGTTTTGGCAAACATCTCAGCCCCCTATCGGGTGATCTTGATTAAGGTCCGACAGCCCAAATGATGCGTCATGCGCAAATGGTGTTTTCGGTTGTCAGAGGCACCTCACCCCGGCGCGGCGACCCTGCCCCGCCGGGTGTTTTGATGTTGCAAAATTGTCTCACGTTGATCGACGGCTGACCAGTTTTTATGCGGGCCTACGCCTTCTCAAGCTCAGCCTTAACAATTTTCTCGATCTCGTCCATGGGGTGGTTGGTCAGCGTTTTCGGGATTTCACCAACGACCTTAGCGGCGACCTCTTGATGCATTTCATCCCGCAATTCGCCCAAGGTTTTCGGTGGTGCAACGATCACGATCTTTTCGAATTTCCCTTTGTGGACCTGCTTGTACAAGATTTCCGACAGCTCGTGGGCAAAGCGGTCTTTTGACAGCTGATGCCAGTCAGTGTCATCCACAGCCGAGCGGTGCACCGACGGGCCATCGTTAAAGCGCCCCTGGCGGTTTGCGGCCTGATCGCGGTTTGGCGGGTTGTCCTGCTCTTCCTCGCGGAACACCTGCAAGAACGGATCTTCTGCGTCTGTCCCGTTCACCATGAACAGTGCTTTTTCACCATCGGCGATCAACACCCAAGTTCCGTTTTCAAGCTTTGCCATTTGTCTGCTCCTGTCCTGTGAGTTGCGTCATATAGAAAACAGTTCAGGATCATCCTAGTTCCAAACAAAAAGCCCCGCAAACATTGTTCACGGGGCTTAATATTTTAACGCTTTGACAGCTTACATGCGCGAAGCGACGTTTTCCCAATCGACCAAGTTGTCGAGGAAGTTGGTCAGATAGTCAGGGCGCGCGTTGCGGAAATCGATGTAATAGGAGTGTTCCCACACATCACAGCCCAGCAATGCAGTCTGGCCGAAACAGATCGGGTTCACGCCGTTTTCGGTTTTCGTTACCTTCAGGCCGCCGTCTGTGTCTTTGACCAGCCATGCCCACCCGGAACCGAACTGGCCTGCGCCAGCCGCTTTGAAATCATCCTTGAACTTGTCAACGGAACCAAAGCTTTCGGTGATGGCTTTTTCCAGATCGCCGGGCATCGCGTTGCCGTTTGGCCCCATCATTTCCCAGAACTGGTTGTGGTTCCACAGCTGGCTGATGTTGTTGAAAATACCGTTTTGCGCGACGGCCTTAGGATCATAGGTGCCCTTGATGATCTCTTCTAGGGATTTTCCAGCCCATTCAGTGCCTTCAATCGCTTTGTTTCCGTTCACAACATAGGCATTGTGGTGCTTGTCGTGGTGATATTCCAGCGTTTCAGCGGACATGCCTTTCGCAGCAAGGGCGTCGTGGGCATAGGGAAGATCGGGAAGTGAAAAAGCCATTTTATGGGCCTCCGTTGATAAATTTCATCTTGGTCACATGAAGCCCCTCAAGGCCTAAGGTCAAGGGGCAGGACGCAAAAGAACGTCCCCCCAAGACGCGCCAATACCGGCGGTTTCACCTGACGTCTTGGTACCTCAACAGATCAAAAGCGCCTTAAGTTCCGTTATCGCAACGGGTTTTATGGGGTGCCTAAGCCACAAGGGGTCAACCCCGGTGGTAATTCACCTGTGATCCGGGCTGTGCCGCAGTTTTCAGCAGATCAAAGACATATTGCGCGACGGACCTGAAACAGACCAGTTCTGCCGTATCGGTATCAACCATCCAGAACGCCGCTGGCACCTGCGCAAGCCGCGTGCGCCGGATCGTGCCGGGGGTAAATGCCTCGGGGCTGGTATCGACGGGGGCCAGCTTGGCCAGAACCTCGCGGGTGTGTTTGCCGGTCACGCGGAAAACGGCGCGCGCGTCGGATACGTTAACCGCCAGCGCGTGATTGGTGCCGATGGCCTTGTGCAACGTCTCGAGGTTGGTGGCGACATCCGAATAGGGGCAGATCAACAATAGTTCATCAGGCGACATCCATGCAACGCCTGTGCCGCCGTCCAGATTAATGCCGCGCATGTCGGGCATGGCAACGCCAGTGATCTTCTTGACCGGTTTCTTCAGATATCCCGCAGTCAGATCACCCCGGATCGAGATCATGCCAATCGGGTCAAGGGCGGTAATTTCAGCGATGCCTTGATTGTAGGTGGCCCCGTTCAGGGCGCTGATGGGCTCAGACATTCTGCTTCTCCCCTTCTTTGTCGTAAAACACCGGATCGACGATTTTCGCGTGATAGGTTTTGTCGTCGGTGCCAGGGAATTCCAGCACCTCGCCCGTGCGGTCAGGGCCGTTCAGGACCAGCCCCATGGCGATGCCTTTGCCCAGCGTTGGCGAATGATAGGTCGACGTGACGCGCCCAATCATGTTGCGCTGGTTGTTCTCATTCACGCCTTCGCCCACGGCATAAGCGCCATCAGGCAAGGTGCTGCCGTCTGTTGTCTCAAGCCCCACCAGCTTCCAGCGGGTCGGATCGACCATATGGCTGCGCTCTTGGGCGCGCTTGCCAAGGTAGTCTTCTTTCTTTTTCGAGATCGCCCAGTTCAGCCCCAGATCCTGCGGGATCACGGTGCCGTCGGTTTCGTCCCCGATCATGATGAAACCCTTTTCGGCACGCAAAATGTGCAGACATTCCGTGCCATAAGGCATCACGCCCAGATCATTACCCGCGACCATCAGCGCATCCCAGAACGCCTGACCCACGCCCGCGTCAACGGCGATTTCATAGCTCAGCTCGCCCGAGAACGAGATCCGGTAGATACGGCATTTGAACCCGCCCAATTCGCCATCGACCCATTCCATAAAGCCAAGAGCGTCTTTGCTCACATCCATCCCGCCCAGTTTTTCAAGGCACTTGCGGGCATTGGGGCCGACCACGGCGATTTGCGCATATTGTTCGGTGACATTGGCGACATAGACGTTCCAATCCCACCATTCGGTTTGCAGCCATTCCTCCATATGCTGGTGAATACGGTCCGCACCGCCAGTGGTGGTATGACACAGGAACGTGTCGTCATCGACGCGCGCAACCACGCCGTCATCAATCAGAAACCCGTTTTCCGAACACATCAGGCCATAACGGCATTTGCCCGGCTTCAGGCTGCTCATCATATTGGTGTAGAGCATATCAAGAAACTTGCCCGCATCCGGCCCTTTGACGATGATCTTCCCCAAGGTCGACGCATCCAGCAGGCCCATATTGGTGCGGGTGTTGGTGACTTCGCGCATGACGGCGTCATGGGTCGTCTCGCCGGGGCGGTTATAGGAATAGGGTCTGCGCCAATGGCCGACAGGTTCCCATTCGGCCCCATTCGCCGCGTGCCACTCATGCATGGGCGTGCGACGCAGCGGTTGGAACACGTCGCCGCGCGCCTCGCCGCCAATCGCGCCCATGGAAATGGGATGGTACGGCGGGCGGAAGGTTGTGGTGCCAACGGTCGGAATATCGGCATCCAAGGCCCCTGCAAGGGTCGCAAGGCCGTTAATATTGCTTAGCTTTCCTTGATCAGTTGCCATGCCAAGGGTGGTGTAACGTTTTGTATGCTCGACACTGACAAAGCCTTCTTGGGCGGCCAGACGCACGTCGGAAACCTTGACGTCGTTCTGGTAATCCAGCCATGTCTTCTCGCGCAGTTTAACATTGGCACCGTGGGGCATCATCCAGACCGGAGCCAAGGGGGATTCCTCTTGGCGGTCGGCATTTGGCGACACGGCATCAACGGGCAGCTTGAAGCCCAAAGTGGTGACAACACCGTCAGCGGCTGCATGGGCATCGTGCAGGATGTCATCCAGCCCGAAGAAGCCCGCCGCAGCCCCCGCCGCTGTGACAAACCCGTGTCCGTCCGCACCAATTGGTGGATGGTTCACGTCAGGGCGGAAGCTGGCAAGGTTTGTATCCCAGACCAGCTTGCCACCACAGTGAGACCACAGATGCACCACAGGGGACCAGCCGCCCGACATAGCGACCGCATCACATTCGATGGTTTCCAATACTGCGCCTTCGCCAGCCTGACTGCACACATCAACGGACGTCACACGCTTGCCGCCTTTGACCGATGACACCGCGTGACCCATCATCACACGGACTCCAAGTTCTTTGGCGCGCGCCATTAGAATGGAATCTTCGGGCAGCACGCGGGCATCAAGGATCGCGGGCACGTTAAGGCCTGCCTCGACCAAGGCGATCGCCGTGCGGTAAGCATCGTCGTTATTGGTGACCACAACGGTGCGATCGCCAACAGAGACACCAAAGTTCACCAGATAATCACGTACAGCCGCCGCCAACATTACGCTCGGTATGTCATTGCCCGCAAAGGACAATGGCCGTTCAATCGCGCCGGTTGCGGTGATGATATGGCCGGCACGGATGCGCCACAAACGGTGGCGTGGCCCTTGGGCCCCAGGTGCGTGGTCAGTCAGGTGTTCGTAACCCAGCACATAGCCGTGGTCGTAGACCCCTGCCCCCATCACGCGGGTCCGCATCTGGACGTTTTCCATCGCCGACAGCTCACGGACCAGCCCGTCAATGTGGGAAGCAACCGAAGCGCCTTCGACCATGCCACCATCGACGGGGGCGCGACCGCCCCAATGGGCAGTTTGTTCCAGCAAGATCACCTTGGCACCGGCACGCGCTGCAGTGCGCGCGGCCTCGAGCCCCGCAACGCCGCCACCGATGACGAGCACATCGCAAAAGGCGTGGAAATGTTCGTAGCTGTCCGCGTCTTTTTCTTTCGGCGCTTTGCCCAGTCCGGCGGAATGGCGGATGATCGGTTCATACACGTGTTTCCAGAACGGGCGCGGATGGATGAACATCTTGTAATAAAAGCCCGCGGGCAGGAAGCGGCTGAGGTGTTTGTTGATCGCCCCCACGTCAAATTCGAGGCTGGGCCAGTGGTTCTGGCTGGCAGCTTCGAGCCCGTCGAACAGTTCGGTCGTGGTGGCGCGCTGGTTGGGTTCAAACTGCCCGCCACGGCCAAGGTTCATCAGCGCGTTGGGTTCTTCGGGGCCCGCGGCGACAATGCCGCGCGGACGGTGATATTTGAACGACCGACCGACGAGCATCTGGTCATTGGCCAAAAGCGCCGAGGCCAGCGTGTCCCCCTCATAGCCGCGCAACTGTTTGCCGTTAAACGAAAAACTGACAGCGTTGGATTTATTGAGCAGGCGGCCGCCTGTGGCAATTCTGGTGCTCATGGGTCTAACCTTGGTGTTTGCGGAAAGCGCGGATGCCTCCGGCGGGAATTTTTTGGGCAAAATGAAACAGCGGCATCTATGCGGTCTCGTGGGGCTGCCAATCGGGGCGGCGGTCGGATATTTTGTCAATGATATCTTGGGGGATCGTGCTGGTTTGGGCGGTGTAGGTGCCAAAGATTTCCAGCGTCATGGTATCGCGGGCGGCGTGAAACCATTTCCCGCAGCCATAGACATGCCGCCACCGTTCAAAGTGCACGCCTTTGGGGTTTTCGCGCATGAACAGGTATTTCTCAAAGTCATCATCCGATGCGCCGGGGCCATGCCGGGTCAGATGCGCCTCTCCTCCTGCGTGGAATTCGGTTTCTTCGGCGGTGATGCCGCAGTTGGGACAGGTCAGGATCAGCATGGGACGCTCCTTTGGCAGGTTGCGCGAAACGCAAAAAAGCCGACCCCGCGTGCGGGATCGACTTTGGTCGCGAAAGAATGGTGTGTGTTCGGTTTAGTTGCCGGTTGCGGATACAGCCGCATCTTCGACAGATTCTGCAGCACCTTTGACAGCGTCGCCCGCACCTTCAACGGTAACGTTGATGTCGTTGGACGTATCCATCGGATCGCCCCCCGAGAAGTAGTAGAAGCCGAAGCCCAGAACCAGCACGACGAGAACGCCGATGACGATACCCGTGCCGGTGTTGCTGGTTTTGTTAACCGTGGTGTGTGGTGCTTGGGTGTTGGGTGTTTGGTTGTAGTCTGGAGTGGCCATTGTACTCGTCCTTCATAAACTCTGTATGAGGACACAACACCGTGAACGGGGGAATGGTTCCCGCCGCTGTGTTGGTTTGTGGCGGTGCGGGGAGGCATCAATGCGCCACCCCTGCAGCCACGCTTTCGTCAATGAACCGGCCTTCTTGAAAGCGGTTCAGCCCGAAGGCGTCTGTGAGCGGCGACCGTCCTTTGGCCATCAGTTCGGCCATGGCCCAGCCCGAGCCCGGGATCGCCTTGAAGCCGCCAGTGCCCCAGCCGCAGTTGATGAATACGCCATCGACTGGGGTTTTGCTGAGGATCGGCGAGCGGTCGCCCGTCACGTCCACGATGCCGCCCCATTGGCGCAGCATCTTGAGGCGTGACACCATCGGGAAGGTCTCGATCAGGGCGCGGACGGTTTCCTCGATGTGGTGGAAAGAACCGCGTTGGGTGTAGTTGTTATAGCCGTCGGTGCCGCCGCCGATGACCATTTCGCCTTTGTCCGACTGCGACATATAGCCGTGAACGGTGTTGGCCATCACGACCACATCCATGCAGGGTTTGATCGGTTCGGACACCAGCGCCTGAAGCGAGACGGATTCGATGGGCAGCCGGAAACCCGCCATATCGGCCAGATGACCCGAATGCCCCGCGACCACCATTCCCAGCTTGTCGCAATCAATATCGCCACGGTTGGTGGAGACGCCGACGACCTTGCCGCCCTCGGAGCGGATGCCGGTGACTTCGCATTTCTGGATCACGTCCATGCCCATGTCGGAACAGGCCCGCGCATAGCCCCACGCCACCGCATCGTGGCGCGCCGTGCCGCCGCGCGCCTGCCACAACCCGCCCAAAACGGGATAGCGGGGGCCGTCAAGGTTGATGATCGGTACCAGTTCCTTGACCCGCGCGGGGCTGATGAATTCGGTTTTCACCCCTTGCAGCGCGTTGGCGTGGGCCGTGCGTTGATAGCCGCGCACCTCGTGGTGGGTTTGGGCCAGCATGATCACGCCACGGGGCGAGAACATGACGTTATAGTTCAAATCCTGGCTCATCGTCTCGTAAAGGCTGCGGGCCTTTTCGTAGATCGCGGCGGAGGGGTCTTGTAGGTAGTTCGACCGGATGATCGTTGTGTTCCGGCCCGTGTTACCACCGCCAAGCCAGCCCTTTTCAAGGATCGCCACATTGGTGATGCCAAAGTTCTTGCCCAGATAATACGCCGTTGCCAGACCGTGCCCGCCTGCCCCGATGATGATCGCATCATAGCGTTTCTTGGGCTGCGCGTCGCGCCATGCCCGTGTCCATCCGGTATGATGGCGCAGTGCTTCACGGGCGATGGCAAAGGCGGAATACTTTTTCATAAAGGACGGTCCCCGGCATGGATTCGCACGCAGCTGTGTGCTTTGGTTCTTTCTGGGTGAGCAGGCAAAAAAGAGGATACCCTGCGCGGCATTCCGTATCAGTTTTACGACATCGCCTGCAATCGCACAAATCGCATATCGGGGTGCTGCAATATGGCCCCTTTTGTCACGGCGCAACACGGTTTAGATGTGCGTCCGACTGAATGAATGGACCCGACCCACATGAATTTCTGGATCATCGCCGCCGCTGGTGCCACCCTTGTGACCGTTTTGCTGATCCGCGCCTTGTGGCGCGGGGCCTCGGCAGAGACCCCATCACGGGTTGAACAAGACCTGCAGGTTTACCGCGACCAACTGGCCGAGGTCGAACGCGAGGTCGCGCGGGGTGTTTTGCCAGCCGAGGATGCCGCCCGCGCCAAGACCGAAATCTCGCGCCGTATTCTGGCCGCCGACAAGAGCCGCACGGCGGGTATGCAGGCCGGACGCGCGCCGTCGAAACCGCTGATGGCCGTGATCGCCGTGGCACTGATCGGCGGCAGCTTGTTTATGTATGCGTCGCTGGGCGCACCGGGCTACGGCGATCTGTCGTTAAAAGACCGTATCGCCTTTGCCAAGAACCTGCGCGAAACCCGCCCCACTCAGGCCGATGCTGTCGCCGGCATGCCAGAGACAACGGTGGGCGTGGAGTTGAGCGCCGAATATGAGGCATTGCTGACGCGGTTGCGCGAAACCGTTGCGACGCGGCCTGATGATGTACAGGGCCAGACCCTGCTGGCGCAGAACGAGGCGCGGGTTGGCAATTTTGCCGCCGCCGCCGATGCGCAATCTGCGGTGGTGCGGCTGAAAGGTGCCGATGCATCGACCGAAGAGGTCGTGAATTACGCCGAGCTGTTGATCATGGCCGCGGGTGGGTATGTCTCTCCCGAGGCCGAGGCGGTCTTGCGCGCCGTGTTGACCCGCGATGCCGAGAACGGGACCGCCAGCTATTACTGGGGCTTGATGCTGACCCAGACCGGACGCCCCGATCAGGGGTTTCGGATTTGGGATGGATTGCTGCGCCGTGGACCCGCGGATGCGCCGTGGATTGAACCGATATTGGGGCAAATCGAACCCGTCGCCGATCTGGCGGGGGTCGAATACACCATTCCTGACATTGGCCCCGGCATTGGCCAAGGTGCCCTGCCCGGCCCCTCGAAGGATGACATTGAGGCGGCCCAAGACATGACGCCCGCCGAGCGGATGGAGATGATCGGGTCTATGGTCGAAGGGCTGTCGGACCGTCTGGCGACCCAAGGTGGCCCGGTCGAGGATTGGGCGCGTCTGATATCCAGCCTTGGCGTATTGGGTCAGACTGACCGTGCCCAAGCGATTTATGACAACGCGGTTGAAGTCTTTGCCGATGACCCTGCGGCGACCGATATCATTGCGCGTGCAGGCGAAAAGGCGAATTTGGCGAAATGATCTATGAGGATATCACAGAGTTCGCCGCCGCCCTGCCCCCGATGCAAGCACTGATCGGGTTGGACCTGGGTGAAAAAACCATTGGCGTGGCCGTCAGCGATAGCTTTCTGTCAATTGCGACACCGCTGGAAACCGTGCGGCGTAAGAAATTCGGGGTTGATGCCGCACGGTTGAGCGAGATCATCGCTGACCGGCGCATCGGCGGGCTGATCCTTGGGTTGCCGCGCAACATGGACGGATCAGAGGGGCCGCGCTGCCAATCGACCCGCGCCTTTGCGCGCAATTTCGACAGGCTGGGTGATATTCCCATCGGGTATTGGGATGAACGGCTTAGCACCGTTGCCGCCGAACGCGCCCTTCTCGAGGCGGATACGTCTCGTAAACGTCGTGCCGAGGTCATTGATCACGTGGCGGCAGGGTATATCTTGCAAGGTGTATTGGATCGTTTGCGCATGTTGCGCATGCAAGGGGGCGCGGCATGACAGACGAGGTCTGGAAACGGGATGAGGTCGAAAGCCCCTGCGTAAAGCTGTGCGTTGTGCATCCCGAGACGCGGCTGTGTACCGGCTGCCTGCGATCAATTGACGAGATCGGTGAGTGGTCTCGCATGACGCCCGAAACACGGCGTCAGATCATGGCTGAATTGCCATCACGGGCGGGCGCGCATTCAAAACGGCGCGGCGGCCGGGCCGCTAAATTGGCCAGGCAACAGGATTAAGTTCCTTACCGGGCGACGCGGTACAGAAAATCCAACAACAGATCGCTGGTTTGTGCGCCTTCACTGGCCGAGGGGCCATAGTTGTCATTTACAGGCATGGTGTGCCCTATCGCATGAAAGTGTTGCGCCGCTGCCCAATGGCCACACGCCGGCGTTTTGGGCCTGAACGCGATCACATTTGCGTCTTGGTTTTGAACTTTCGCTGTCATTGCACTGTCTCTCAATTCGATGCCACGCTGATTCTGTCGCGTGGTGTTAGTCTCGGAATTTCTCCTTCCGATTTGATTAACTAACCGCCGAGTTAAGGCGAGATTGCGGCAATACAGAGGTATTTACACGTAACTGCGAACCAATTCAGCGTTATTGTTTCGAATTGAGCACTGTGGCCATGAATGATCGCGCGAAAATATGACCGATCACAAACCCAGCGATTTGCGTAACATGTTCAATGCCACAAGGATCAGGAACACCGCGAACACCCGCTTAAGCGGTTTCGGGTCCATGGCATGTGCCAGCTTCACCCCCAGCGGCGCGGTAATGAGGGTCATCGCAATCACAATCGCAAATGTTGGCAGGTTCACCGCGCCAATGGTCCAGGGCGGGCTGTTTTCGGGGGATGCCACCAGCAGAAAGCCGATCACCGACGGCACCGCAATCAGAACACCAAAGCCGGCAGCAGTGGCAACGGCGCGGTGGATCGGCACGTTAAACAGGCTCATCAGCGGCACGCCAAAGCTGCCTCCGCCGATTCCCATCAGTACCGATAAAAAACCGACCGATGGCGACAGCGCTGCGCGCCGCATGCCTGTGGGCATCGCCTGCCCCAAACGCCACTCCGACCGGCCAAACGCCATATATAGCCCGACAATCAGGGCCAACCCGCCAAAAATCCCCTGCAACACCGATGTGCGCAGTTGGGCCACGGTCAGCATGCCAATGATCGCCCCGATCACAATGCCCGGTGCCCATGTCTTTAGGATATCCCAATCAACCGCGCCCTTTTTATTATGACTGTGCACCGACCGCAGGGACGTCACAATAATCGTCGCAAGCGAGGTGGCCAGACACATCTGCATCAACTGTGGCCCGTCATAGCCAAGCGTTTGGAACGCATAGAAAAACGCAGGCACCAAGACGATACCGCCGCCCACACCCAAAAGCCCTGCCAGAACGCCTGCAAAGGCACCGATAAACAGGATCAGGACAATCATTTGAATTAAAAGGGATGTATCAGTCATGGCGTAGGGCTCCGTTAAGGGTCGCCCTTAGTGCTACACGGCTTTTTGCGCCTCTGCCAGCGTTTGCATGGCATCCAGCGCATCAATCAGAACCTGACGATCCGCCTGCGGACCGGATGCGTTTTCAGACAGCATACGCCGCCAGATCCGCGCACCGGGCCGCCCCGCAAAAAGCCCCATCATATGGCGGGTGATCTGGTTCAACCGCCCCCCGCCCGCGATATGCGCATCAATATAGGGCAGCATTTGCGCGACGGCCGCTTCGGCGGTGGTATCCTCTCCCTGCCCATAAATACGCCGATCCGCCCGACACAAAATATCTGCCGGGCTGTGATAGGCACTGCGCCCGATCATCACGCCGTCCAGGCCACCGTCCAGAAACGCCTCGGCCTGATCAAGCGATGTAATCCCGCCGTTCACCGATATATGCAGGTTCGAGAACAGCCCCTTCATCCGGTGCACAATATCATAATCCAAGGGCGGAATATCGCGGTTTTCCTTGGGGCTTAACCCCTTGAGCCACGCCTTGCGGGCGTGAATGGTCACACGTTCGCACCCTGCCCCCACGATATGCGCCAGAAATTCCGGCAGCACTGTTTCAGGGTCCTGATCGTCCACCCCGATGCGGCATTTCACGGTCACGTCCACATCAACAGCCCTGCGCATCGCCGCCACGCATTTCGCAACCAAGGCTGGCTGCTCCATCAACACGGCCCCGAAACTGCCCGATTGCACACGATCAGACGGACAGCCGACATTCAGGTTAATCTCGTCATACCCCGCCTGCGCGCCCAACCGCGCGGCCTCGGCCAGCTCTGCCGGGTCCGACCCGCCCAGTTGAAGCGCTACCGGATGCTCTTGTGCGTTATGATCCAACAAATGCAACGCGCCGCCGCGCACTAACGCAGGCGACGTCACCATTTCAGTATACAGCAACGTGTGCTTTGACATCAGCCTGTGCAGATAGCGGCAATGGCGATCCGTCCAGTCCATCATCGGAGCCACGGATAATCTGCTACTTACGCCAATCTGCGATTTTACCGCCTTTTCCAATACTTAGCTCCGAGTGTTCAAGTTCGTCTATGTTCGATATCTTGCCATTTAGGCCCATTTTCTGTTACATTTACAACACGTGTTGTAAAATGAAAGGCCATGTTGTAAATTATGGGAACCATCATAAAGCGTCGTCGCAAGAATGGCACCATAGCTTGGCTCGCTCAAATCTCAGTGATGCGACAAGGTAAAGTCTTACTTCGCGAAAGTCAGACATTCGAGCGCAGATCAACCGCTGCGGCGTGGATCGAAAACCGCGAAGAAAGTCTTGCGCGACCCGGTGCCCTTGATGCGCTCAAATCTCAACCGAAAAGCAAGAAGACACCGACCTTGGCCGATGCCATCGACAGGTATGTCCAAGAAAGCAACAAACAGATCGGTCGGACCAAAACTCAGGTTCTGAAGAGCATCAAGACGTTTGATATCGCGGACAAACACTGTGACGCGATAACCAGCGCTGACATCGTCGAATTTGCGCAAGAAAAGCTCAATAGTGGCGTTCAGCCTCAAACAGTCTCCAACTACCTCTCGCATCTCGGCGCGGTGTTCTCCATCGCCAGACCCGCATGGGGCTTTCCACTAAACGCGCAGGCTATGGAGGACGCCCGGAAAGTGGCGGACAAACTGGGTATCACTGGCAAGAGCCGCGAACGAGATCGGCGTCCCACGCTCGATGAGCTAGACCAACTGATGCAACACTTCCTCGACCGCTCGCGACGTCGCCCCACGTCAATCCCCATGCACCGGATCATCGCCTTTGCCATCTTTTCCACTCGACGGCAGGAAGAGATCGTCCGCATTCGCTGGAAAGATCTCGACGTGGAAGGCAAACGCATATTGGTCCGGGACATGAAGAACCCCGGCGAAAAGATCGGCAACGATGTCTGGTGTGATCTGCAGGAACAGGCTCTGGCGATCATCGAAGCCATGCCATTGATAGAAGACGAGATATTCCCTTACTCAACGGATGCCATCAGCGCAGCGTTCACGCGCGCCTGCAAGCTTCTGGAAATAGAGGGACTGCACTTTCACGATCTGCGGCATGACGGAGTTTCACGGCTGTTCGAGCTCGGCCTCAATATTCCGTACGTTGCCGCCAATTCAGGCCATCGGTCTTGGACGTCACTAAAGCGCTATACGCACCTGCGTCAAACAGGCGATAAGTATGCTGACTGGAGTTGGCTGACCGAAGTCACAAAGCGTGACAACACACTTAAGTTGGTTCGAAACGGCCAGTTTCCACGAAAACGTCGCTCGGACAGAGGCGTTTAGTCGACGTGCCGTCGTTTGGCGCAAAGCCCAAATTGAGCGGCGCCCTTCGGAGCTTTAGCACACTTACACGCCGCTATCTCGAAAAACTGCACCGTTGATGGCCACCGTTCGGCATGAACGGCCCAAAGCTGCGGTTAAGCACCTCGCAAATCAATGTCCGCTCTGCGCCTTGCAAGATGCATAGAGGTCAAAGCCTTCGCTTGTCATGGAACCATGGTCAAACTATCCCTGATAGGGCACCATCCCAATTTTTTGAGTATTAGATGCAGTACATTCCCAATGGCCCAGACATTCCAGAAGCCCTATTGGAAGCTCATGAAGATGGGAATGTGGTTTTCTTCTGCGGTGCCGGAATATCTTACCCAGCAAAGCTGCCAACCTTCTACGGTTTGGTAAAAGCTGTATTCGACGAACTTGGGGAGGCGCACGATAGCGCCGAAGCCGAAGCATTAAAGGCGTACAAGTATGATACGACTCTTGGCCTACTAGAACGAAGGCTGCCCAACGGGCGTTTGAGGGTGCGCGCAGCTATTGCTAACGCGCTACGACCAAATTTAGCTGGGAAGAAATCGACGCAGACACATGAGGCGCTCCTTCGACTTAGCAAAACACGCTCTGGTGCAACGCGGCTGATAACCACGAACTTTGATCGGGTATTTGAAGAAGTCATAAAGACGAAAAGAACTCATACACCAACCCACGCGGCCCCGCTGCTACCGGTTCCAAAGAACAGGTGGGACGGTTTGATTTATCTGCATGGCCTTTTAGACGGAACGGGGTCCGAAGCGAACCTAAATAGTTTGGTTGCCACAAGTGGCGATTTTGGTTTGGCTTACCTCATTGAGAGATGGGCTGCGCGCTTTGTGTCTGAACTATTTCGCAACTATACAGTCTGTTTTGTTGGTTACAGTATCAACGATCCCATTCTCCGCTACATGATGGACGCTTTGGCAGCCGATAGCATGATGGGTGAAAATACCCGGGTAGCATATGCGTTTGGAAACTACACACCAAACAAAAAGGATCAAACCGAATCCGAGTGGGCATCCAAAAACGTAGTTCCCATACTCTATAAAAACCGCAGCCATCACTATTATCTGCACGAAACGCTTCATGCATGGGCCAACAGTTATCGAGATGGCATCAATGGCAAGTCGGCCATTGTGGCGCGTCATGCACACCACAAACCAAGCGGAAGCACAGTGCAGGATGATTTCGTGAATAGGATGGTTTGGGCGCTAAGCGATCCAACAGGCCTACCCGCGAAGCATTTTTCACAACTCGATCCTGTCCCACCGATCGATTGGTTAGAGGAGTTCTCCAAACGGCGATTTGGAATTGATGATCTCCCGCGATTTGGTGTGCCAAGGAGTGATCTCTTCAACACAAGTCATAACCCAGAGTTCAAATTCAGCCTTCTGTCCAGACCTTCGCCATCCTATTTAGCTCCTCCAATGTCGCTGGTTGATCACAATGCTGGACGTGGACCGGATTGGGACAAGGCAATGGAAGCTCTAGCGAAGTGGTTGGCAAGGCACCTGGAACAACCCGAAGCCCTTTTCTGGGTTATTGGGCAAGGTAGCAATCTAAACCCCCGTTTCGAATGGCACCTTAAGAGAGCATTGGAGGATGCAAACCACCTAAACCCGACCATGCGAAAGCTTTGGGAATTTGTAGTTTCAGGGTACGCCCGATCACGCCACTACAATGGCGGTCTTTACGGATGGGCAGATCGCTTCAAGAAATACGGGAACACACCGGTTGTAAGGCAGGAATTCAAGAATGCACTGCGCCCCTCACTTAAGATATCACGTCCATATTCTTTCAGAACGGATCGTTCAGAGGATACCAGTGAAAGGATTTCTACGATTGCCAACGTTGAAGTGGCGCTGGCATCTGATCACGTTCATTCGGCATATGAGCGCATTCTGAAAATCGAACAGTTCGAAAGCTTTCTAGCACATATTCTGACCGACATGTCGGAGCTGTTGTCAGAGACGCTCGGACTTATGTGCGAAGCTGAGATTTCATCCGAACTTGACGACTACAGCTACATACAACTCCCATCGATTTCAGACCATGATCAAAACAAGGATTACAACGACTGGACACTCTTGGTGACCTTGTGTCGCGACGCTTGGTTGGCAACTGCTGATCACAATAGCGAAAATGCAAAAGCGATGCTAACGATCTGGGCGAGTTCCAAGCATCCCGTTTTTCGAAGGCTGGTCTTTTTCGCGTTGGCGCAGAGGCCCAACCTCGTTTCGTTTGACACATCGGTGTCGTGGCTATTGGCAAACGACGGGCATTGGCTTTGGTCGACCTCGACAATGCGAGAGGTAATGCGCTTGCTGGTTTCATTCGGTCCAATGTTGACTGCCGGTCACATGCAAAGACTCCAAGGTGCAATAGTCGAAGGACCTCCTAGAACGCGGTTCAGAGATGGCACTAGCGATGATGAGTTTGAGCGTTTTTCAGATCGAATGCGCTGGTTGAGATTGAAAAAACTCCTTTCAAATGGGGGAACCGCTACAGGAAGCGTAGACGCTTTCATGGCATCGGCGGAAGAGCGCTATCCTGAATGGCAATTGGCGCCTGATGACCGCGATGAATTCCCAATGTGGAGTTCCAATGGTGAAGATCAACCAATCGAACAATCACCTAAGGACATAAAAAAGCTGGTAGAGTGGCTTCGAAACAACCCTTCATCTGAAAGTGCTTTCAGTGGGGATAACTGGTCTGAGCGGTGTCGCGACGACTTTAGGCGATCGTTCTTTGCCCTTAAAAAATTGGCAAGTGAAGGTGTGTGGGTCCCTCAACGATGGGCTGAGGCCTTGTACGCGTGGTCTAGTGACGAGCTTGTACGCCGTTCATGGAAACATGCTTCCTCCGTTGTTGTAAGCATGCCCGACGAACACTTCGTTGATGCTCTCCATGCGATTGCTTGGTGGGTAAGTCGGATATCAAAAAACGTTGGGGAGCATGAAGAGACGTTCCTCGCGCTTGTTGATCGAATTATAGAAACCGGCACCAATACCGTCGAAGCTTCCGACGATTTTTCACTCAACCACGCCATAAACCATCCGGTTGGCCATGTCGCAAGTTCACTCTTGAACTGGTGGTTTTCAATGGAACTGGAAGATGATCAGGGACTTCCGGATGCGCTGAAGGGGCGATTTGCAGTGATGTGCAATGCCGACAATCAACCCCTTTGGATAGGCTCAGTTATTCTTGCGCAACAAGTCATCCCGTTACTGCGTGTAGATAAGGCCTGGACCAAACAGTATTTGATACCTTCGTTTGAATGGGGCCCAGACGCTACCAAAGCCGCCGCGATGTGGGATAGTTTTTTGCATGCCCCACGAATCTATCTACCACTGCTTGAATTACTAAAATCGCCATTTCTAGAAGTCCCCGACCACATTGGTGTTCTGGATGAACAGTGCCTGAAGCAATACACGAGGTTCTTAACCTACATTGCCCTAGGCGAAGCTTCGGTTTTTAGCTCCAGTGAACTGAAGGACGTATTTACGAAGCTTCCCGCTGAGTACTTAGAAACAGTCGCGGAAACATTGTTCCAAGCCTTGCAGGGCGCGGGGGAACAACAAGAAGAGTACCTAACGAACCGAGTCATACCATTTGTGAAACGTTTTTGGCCCAGTACACCCGAAGCACGGACCCCAGAAACGTTTCGGTACTTTGCGCAGATGTTAGCTGTATCTCGAAACGGGTTTGAGGATGCTTTCGCTTGTTTCAAAAATCACCTAGGACAGACCGCTGATTTTAGCTATCTGCTCCATCTTCTTGAAGATGGTGGACTGGCCGCTGACCATCCCAGCGAAATACTGGCGCTATTGAACGCCACAATCCCTCAAGACGTTCCCTATTTGTATGGCGGTTTGGGCCCTTTGTTAGACAATATCCAGAGAGCTAATCCTACCCTCGCAAACAACCCAAACTTCATTCGGCTCACAGTCCTATCGCAGCAATATGAAGGCTAGGGCGCAAGAAAGCGGCCATTCGGAGCGATCGCAGCGAATGTCTTCTTTCCGCCCAATTACCTGTTCTCGAGAGCAACACGCTAACGACTATCACCCTAAATTCAGCCTCTCCTCTAAACCAGCAATCCGCTCGATCACTGCCTCAAAAGGCGGCGCTTCCCCGAAGATCATGCCCGACATCGCGCGGTAGTCGCGGCGCAGGTCATCGAGCATTTTTCCAACGGGACTGATGGAAAATGTCGGCGCAACTGCGGTCGCGAGATCAAAGGCCGGGCGGTTGAAAAACATGCGCGCGTGGGCGACGCAGTCGGCACCAAGCGCGCGATCCGCCAAAGCCCTCTCGCCAAGGTCCGATCCTAGAAGTTGATAGGTGTCGTAGTAGTGCCGCGAAACGCGCTGCCCGCTACCTTTCAGTTCTCCACGGATGTCGAACCAACGTCGCAGGCCGTGCAGGATGACAATCTTGTCCCAAAAAGTTCGCTCGGAATCGACGATAGTGACGTTACCGACAGTCAGATCGATATCCGGCACATCCTCTTGGAGATAGGGACCGATGCTGCGCACAGAATTTGGATCAAGCGCAGATTTTGCACCTGACTCGATTTTAACAGCTTTAGCGATGTAGGCATCAACCGGTGTCGCGGTCGGATACCGCAGATACAGCGCTTGGTTGTCTTCTGGATCGGACTCGATAAAAAACCGAGCAGTGTCCAGACCGTTTCGTCCGGCGACGTTACTAACAATCTGATTTAGCCCGTCAAGGAACTCGCCCTGGATATAAGTTTCGCACGCCGCCTTGATGGCATCTAGCGCCTTGGCGCGTTTCTTGCCGCTTAAAGCCTCAAGCTCTTCTATGGTGGCGGCTTCTCCGAGATCGTCCCGGAACACTGTGACGTCGATATCCTCCGAGAACCGGCGGATTAGCCCAAAGCCCTTTGACAAAGACGTGCCGCCTTTGAACAAGAGCCTCGGTCCCTCCGGTAATCCATTGAACAGCGCGTCGAGCGTCCAGCAGACCCAAAAGTCTTTTTCAACATTCTGCGGTGTGGTGCCCAAGCGCTGCGCTGTTGTCGTGAAGAGGCCGAGGCGTGTCTCGTCATCCGCCGAGATGATGCGGTCGAACGCGGGGTTCACGTAGCACCTGCCTGCTCTACCAGTAGCGGGCGCAACAAGCTTTGCATCCAACTCGGCAATGTCGTCAGCCCGTCCTCGAGATCGTCGCGAAGGCGCTTGCCGTTTGTCGGATCATTGAGAAGTGCAGTCAGACGGCGGATCAGCATCTGATCCTCATCAACCCGCCCCATCGTATCCCGTAGCCAATGCAAGGCTTGTACGATGCGCATGGCTGGGCGTCCGGCCCAATAAAGCTTGCTGGCAGCTGTTGGTTTGAACACGATGTCGAGCTGGCCCAGCGAGATCGATTTCAACCGGGCATCCGTATGCACTAGGATCTTGGCCGGAACAGCATTGGTGAGACCGAGATCGTTTGCGGCCGTCATCCCATCGACAAGGACGCGTATCTGATCTCGACGTGAGATGGCATCAATCACTTCGCGGGGATCTGCCGGGCTGTCTTTCTGGGTCAGGCGATTGGTCGACGGTTGATCGTAGAGGCCACGATCCACCCGGCGCAGAGTCCCTGCCCGCGTCAGTCGCTGCAGCACTTTGTCCACAGCATCTCGTTCGCCGAGATCCAGAAAATCCCTCGGCGTCCACACGCCACGCGGCGTGCCATTCGCGATCCGTGTCAGGATATCGCTCTTTAGATCTGTTGATGCATGGTTCATGTCCGAAATCTGTAGCATGATTTCGGACATGATGGAAGTGACCTGTCCGAAATTTGTATACAAGCATCGGACGACCGCCCCAAGCAACAGAGCTCCGTGGAGAAGCGTTCATCCCCCCAAAGCAATCGGAGGGAGAGAGCGGAGGCTGTTCCCGTGACGGGTTTGGAGGTCGAGAGAGAGGCTCCTGACCGCCCGTCGCGGAGGTTTTCTCATGAATACCCAAATTTTCGATGCCGGGCGTGACGCCAGCGGCGGTTACAAGGTTGATGTGTCACGCGGTGAAAACGTGGATCGCGTGTCATCGGAGTGGTTCTCGCGCCCCGATGATGAGCGATACCTGTCACTCGACGACCTCTTCGCCTCGGTGAAGGCGCGCGCTGAGCAGAGCCGGACGCGCACCGTGGAGAGTGCCGCGATCCGGGTCGAGGCGCATCGCGATGACCCCGAAAAACTGGGGTTGGTCCTACCCGGGGCCGACGAGCCCATCGCGCCGACGCATTGGAGCTTTGGACAATTGTCGAGCATTGTTGGCGCGCCAGCCGCCTATCTGCGCCAGCTGCCCGCACCGCTTGCAGGCATCAACCTGCAATATGGGCTGACCAACCACCGGGCAGAGCAGATCAAGACCATGGAGGTCGCGAACGGGCGCACGGAACTGCGTGCCGTCACCGGTCCCGACTATGGGCGCATCTACGACCACGAACTGGTCTCCGCCGTTCAGCGCATCGCGGGCAATGGCACGGGCGACACCCGCTGGAAGGTGCCAGGCGTCCTCGATTGGTCGACCGGCATCTACAATCCGCGTGTGGACGTGACCAAGGAAACAACAACGCTCTATGCCTCGGATCGTGATGTGTTTCTGTTCCTCGTCGATGACCTGAACCCGATCGAGGCGGGGATCCTGCCCGATGGTTCGCCAGACCTCTACTTCCGCGGTTTCTATTGCTGGAATTCGGAGGTCGGCGCCAAAACGCTGGGCATCGCCAGCTTCTACCTCCGTGCCGTTTGCCAGAACCGCAACCTCTGGGGCGTCGAGGATTTTCAGGAAATCAAAATCCGTCACTCGAAATATGCCGCTTCCCGTTTCGCGCATGAGGCCACCCCGGCTCTTAGCCGCTTTGCCGAGTCCTCGCCCGCGCCTTTCATCAACGGCATCCGCGCGGCGCGGGAGAAGATCGTCGCGCGAACAGACGAGGACCGGTCTGATTTCCTGCGCAAGCGCGGGTTCTCCAAGGCTGCCACGACGACGATCATCGACACCGTCCTGGCCGAAGAAGGCCGCCCGCCCGAAAGCGTCTTTGATTTCGTACAGGGCATCACGGCGGTCGCGCGCAACAAACCCCAGCAAGACGCGAGGCTCGAGATGGAAACCCGTGCCAAAAAGCTGCTGGAAAGTGCTGCCTGAAACCTGTCGTGCCTAAATAACCCCGGTCCGCGTCTTCCCCAGAGGAAGAGGTGGGTCGGGTTTTTTGTGACGGGTTTGAAAGGTCGAGAGAGGTTCCCGGCCGGCCCGTCGCGGAGAACACCGATGACCAAGCAACAGAAAATCACCCTCAGCGCCTCGCGCGACATCCCCTTCAACAAGCTCCTGCTCAGCCAGTCCAACGTCCGGCACGTCAAAGCCGGTGTGTCGACTGAGGAACTGGCCGAGGACATCGCCCGGCGCACCCTTCTGGCCAGCCTGACGGTGCGGCCCGTGTTGGACGAGAACGGCGCGGAGACCGGCATGTTCGAAATCCCCGCAGGGGGGCGACGTTTCCGAGCGCTGGAACTTCTCGTCAAGCAGAAGCGCCTCAATCGCACAGCCCCCGTGCCTTGCATCATCCGCACGGATGGTCTCGCCGAGGAAGACAGCCTGGCCGAAAACATCCAGCGCGCACCATTGCACCCGTTGGATCAGTTCCGCGCCTTTCAGGCGATGCGCGAGAAGGGCAAGAGCGAGGAAGAGATCGCGGCGGCCTTTTTCGTCTCGGCAGGCATCGTCAAACAGCGGCTCAAGCTCGCAGCCATCGCACCCGCACTGCTCGAGGCCTATGCCGAAGAAGACCTGACCCTCGACCAGCTCATGGCCTTCACGGTCAATCCAGATCATGAGCGGCAGGAGCAGGTCTGGGAGGCGTTGCAGCGGCATTACTCCAAGCAGCCCTATGAAATCCGGCGCATGCTGACAGAAGGCGCGGTGCGCGCCTCCGACCGTCGCGCGCAATATGTCGGGCTGGACGCCTATGTGGACGCAGGTGGCGCGATCCTGCGCGATCTGTTTCAGACCGATGATGGCGGTTGGCTGCAGGATGCCGGACTGCTCGATCTGATGGTCACCGAAAAACTGCATGAGGACGCCGAGGCCATTCAGGCCGAAGGCTGGCACTGGGTCGAGGTGGATACCGACTTTCCCTATGGCCACACCTACGGCATGCGACGCATTCATGGCGAAGCTGAGCCGATGAGCGACGAGGAAGAAACAACCTACGACGCGCTGAAGGCGGAGTTCGACCAGCTTGAGGCAGATCATGCCGATGCCGACGAATTGCCAGACGAGGTCGATGCGCGGTTGGGCGAGATCGAGACGGCGATGGAGACGTTGCAGGATCGTCCGGTCCGCTTCGAGGAGGACGAACTGGCAATCGCCGGGGCCTTCGTCAGCATCGACAGTTCGGGGCGGCTGCGCGTCGAACGCGGCTATGTGCGTCCGGAAGACGAGCCGGCCCTTCCCTCTGAAGATCAACCTGACGCGGGTACAGCCGATGCGGATGTTGATGACGCCGACATTGATCTTGAAGCGGAAGCACCTCATGACGCGGAGGACGAAGACGACGGCATCAAACCGCTCTCTGACCGCCTCGTCACGGAACTGACGGCACATCGAACGCTGGCCCTGCGCGACGCACTTGCAGGCGATCCACACATCGCCTTCGTTGCGGCCCTGCATGTGCTGACGCTCAAGCTCTTCTACCGCTATGGACTGAACAGCTGCATCGAGATCGATCCCCGCAGCGCCGCCTTCACGGCCCAAGCCCCCGGTCTGGCCGACACGACTTCGGCGCAAGCCATCGAAACGCGGTCCGAGAACTGGGCCAAGCACCTGCCCAAGGCACCGGAAGACCTCTGGGACGTGCTGATCGACTTCGACAGCGACAGCCGTCAGGCCCTCTTCGCCCATTGCGTGTCGTTGACGCTCAACGCGGTGCATGAGGTCTATAACCGTCGTCCCGGCGCACTTGCCCATGCCGACATTCTGGCCACTGCGCTGAGGCTAGACATGGCCGCAGCGGGCTGGACACCGACGGCGGAGGTCTACCTGTCGCGCGTGACCAAGGCGCAGATTCTCGAAGCGGTGCGGGAGGCCAAAGGTGACGTTGCCGCTGACCGGATCGCTGGGCTGAAGAAGCCCGAAATGGTCACGGCTGCCGAAGAATTGCTCGAGGGCTCCGGTTGGTTGCCGGAACCGCTCCGCACGCAAGGGCGGGAAACTTCGGTCATCGAAGCCGAGGAAACCGATGCAGGCGAGTTTGCCCCAGACGGCAACCTCGACGCTGCGGATGCGCCCGACGCGGAAGATGAAGCGCCGATCGAAACGGTCGGAACCGTCGCCGCCGAGTAGCGCAGCCTGCCTTCCAAACGCACCCGGACCCGGCCTCGCGCCCGGTCCTTCCTCTTTCAGCACAGGAGAATTCCGATGACAGAACCAAACACAACACCTGCCCCACCCTTCGACTTCGCCGCCTGGGAGGTCGAGCGCCGCGCGCATGAAGCCGCCCAAACCGCCACAAGACCGGCCAACAAATCCGCGCTCTTCAGCGTGCTGTCCGCCGCCGGTATCGCTAGCGTTGATGTAACCTTCGACGGGTATGGCGACAGCGGCCAGATCGAAAGCATCGATGCGAAAGCGGACGAGACGGACGTGCCTTTGCCAGAGGCAACCGTGTCCCTCAGCATCATTGGCTGGCGAGACACCGATCCGACGGAACGCACAATGTCCATCCGCGACGCCATTGAGCAGTTCGCCTATGATTGCCTCGCGCAGACCCATGGCGGGTGGGAGAACAATGAAGGCGCGTTCGGCACTTTCGCCTTCGACGTCACGGACCAGTCGATCACACTCGACTACAACCAGCGGTTCGAGGACGTCGAGTCCTTCGAACACGCGTTCTGAGGGAGGGCGAAATGGCACATCCCTGGCATCACGCCCACTCCTCCGCACGACGCTTTGGCGGCGTGGCGGACGACTATTTGGCCCTGCATAGCTGGTTCGACGAAAGCAAGCTCATCACAGCGGACTTTCGGCACCGCGCGCTTAGGCACCACGCTGAGGGCATCTTCATGGCCGAGCGCTTCTTTGGTACGACAATCACCGTCTCGACGGGTCGCAAGGTTCCGGTCCGCTTGATCGGCGAGCAGCATGTCATCGAGGATCTGGGTTTCATCCCGAGCTTCGCGGATTGGGTGCGCTGCATCCGCCCCGAACCCTGGATGGGCCGCGCGCAACCGCTCCACAGAACCGTCGAACCCGTTCCTGACGTGCCGGTGGCAATCCCTATCGCAGCCGAGCGCAGAAAGGGCTGCAAAACGGCCATGGACCGGGACGATGGTTCGGGTGATCCTGTCAGCACGAGGCAGGACAAGCAGTGCACCGCCGCGGAATGACGACTTCACTCCCCACTGGGTCCGCCGCGAGGCGGGCCCTTTTTTCATAGGAGATATCGTCATGTCCCAATCCATTGCCGATCTGACCGAAGCGCTGGCCCGAAACGCCGAAGCTATCTGTCGCCACTATCTGTCGAACGGTAAACGCGAAGGCCATTACTGGATGGTCGGCGATATGCGGAACACGCCCGGACGATCTCTTTTCGTGCGCTTGAAAGGGCCGATTTCGGGCAAAGGTGCAATCGGAAAATGGACCGATGCGGCCACCGGAGAGCATGGCGATCTGCTCGACATCATTCGCGAGACCTGCGGTTTCGTCGATTTTGCCGATATAGCACAAGAGGCCCGGCGGTTTCTCAGCCTGCCGCTACCAGAGCGCTCAGGCGACATGGCCTTCCGATCTGATCCCGCACCAACGGGATCCCCGACCGCAGCCAGGCGGCTGTTTGCCATGTCGCAGCCGATTACAGGGACGCTGGCCGAAGCATACCTCCACAACCGTGGACTGATGGCACTGCGCAAGACCGCAAGTCTACGGTTTCATCCGCGCTGCTACTACCGACCAGATCCGCATTCCGACACCGAAACTTGGCCTGCCCTCATTGCATCGGTCACCAATCTCGATGGCGGGATCACCGGCGCGCATCGCACTTGGCTTGATCCGATCGGCTTTTCGAAAACGAACTTGGGCAAGGCCCCGATCGACACGCCCCGCCGTGCGATGGGCAACCTGCTTGGCCACGCTGTCGGTTTTGGCACCGCACGCGATGTAATGGCGGCAGGCGAAGGCATCGAGACCATGCTGTCACTCAGAATGATCCTTTCCAATCTGCCGATGGCCGCCGCGCTTTCCGCATCCCATCTTGCCGTGATCCGGTTCCCGCGATCCCTAAAACGCCTCTATATCGCGCGAGACGACGATCCAGCCGGTGACGGCGCATCTGCCCGTCTGACTCAACGCGCAAAGGATGCGGGCATCGAGGCGATCACCCTGTCGCCGCAACTGGGCGATTTCAACGATGATCTTCGCCTGCTTGGAGTAGATGCCCTCCAAGACGCGCTCCGGGTCCGGATCGCGCCGGAAGACGTTGCACGCTTCATGAATGCTACAGCTTTGACCGCGAACAACGCCGCATTTAGCTAATGCCCCCTGTCTGGGACCAGCAAGAGAGGTGCCCCCGGGTCTGAGAGACGCGCGACCCCGGCCTTCTTGGGAGGGCGACCGGACGGCAAACGGAACGGACCCGCAAGGCCTGCGCCCGGTTCTTTTCCACCGCGCCCCAGATGGGCGCTTTGCATCGCGAGACAAAAGAACCGGCCTCCGGCCTCCTTCGCTGCGCTGCGGCCCGTGCGGGTGCAGGTCCGACCCGCCTGCCCTCTTTCGGCGCCATGAAGGCCGCGGCGGTCGCGGTCAAACCGACGAAGGAGCACACCATGTATGCCGATCCCTACCACACAGATGCCGAGCCACATCACGACGCATCCGCTACCCACGCCATTTGTAGCGATCTGGAACTCTACGGCTACCGTCATTCCGAAAACGACCCCGACCCCCGCGACGTGCCCGAAGATCGTTTGATCGCAGGCGCCATCAGCGACATCTTCGACGCCCTCGTCGCCACGATGGCAGACACCAGCCTCGATGCCGATCTCGATGAGATGCTCTGGTCGACGGTCAATATGTTCCACCGCGCCACCGACCGGATCGAGCGCAAACTCGATGACAACGAACAGGCGCAGAAACGCCGCCAGCGCGAACAGGACGGCTCCGAGGTCAAATCCGTCCAGCTCGAACACCTGATCGCGACAGGCCAATCACTCTTGGACCGCCGCGACTGCATGGAGGTCTTCCGCGATCACGCCGCCGAGCATTATCTGCGCCTGACGGGCTCGCCTTGGTCGACACGCTCCGGTTCACGGGTCAATCACCGCAATCTTACCGCGGCCATGATCGACAGCCGCGACTTCCTTGCCGCAAAGACACGCGCCGACACCGAGGTCTATCTGCCAGTCGGCACCAAGATTGCCTTCACCGGCGGGCTTGAATTTAATGATCATCGGTTGATCTGGGACACGCTCGACAAGGTTCACGCCAAGCACGCCGACATGGTGCTGCTCCATGGCGGTTCACCGCGCGGGGCAGAACTCATCGCCTCCAAATGGGCCGAGACCCGCAAGGTCACACAAGTCGCCTTCAAACCCGACTGGACACGCCACGCAAAGGCCGCCCCCTTCAAGCGCAACGATCAAATCCTCGACGTCCTGCCAATCGGCGTCATCATCTTCCCGGGAACCGGCATCCAGGACAATTTCGCCGACAAAGCAAGAAAGCTCGGCATCAAAGCCTTTGATTTCCGCAAAGGGTGCAGCGAGTGAGCGCTGTACTTGCTAACAAAGCGAATGAGTGGATGTCGGTACTTTCCCGACACCATCTGCTACAAAGATCATGTCTCAATATCCGAGTTCGCGTCGCACCGGTCGCATTGCAACTCCCGCCCGACGATGCGTTGCGAATTCTCGCCGGCCACTCCCGGCACAATGCTCAAGGCTACCAAAAACCCACCTTTTGAACTACCTTATTGTTGCGCTGAGGTGGTGGTGGCTGGCGCACCCGTTCACCTTGTTTGCACGGAGGCATCTCCCATGCTTATCCTCAATATCGTCCTTTTGCTCGTCACCATCGGATTTCTCTGTTGGCTTGTCTTCACCTTGGCCGTCTATGCGTTGCCACTGTTGGCGGGCGTCACAGCCGGACTGTGGGCCTATGAGACAGGAACAGGGCCTGTCGGAGGTTTCCTTGTGGGAACAGCCGCTGCTGGGGCGGTGGCGATTGTCGGCCAGCTTCTGTTCGCCTTTGCGCGTCCACTCTGGGTCCGGGTCATCGTTGCAGGTTTGTTTGCCGGTCCCGCTGCCGTTGCCGGGTATGCCGCCACCCTTGGCATCGCCAGGCTCGCGATCCCCGCGGAGACATGGCAGATGGCGGTCGCCATTATCGGTGCCTTGGCAGTCGGCATCACCGCATTGTTTCGGATGGCGGGTGTAACCCCACCCGATCCACGCACGGAAATGGCCAGCGAAGCTTAGTCACAGGTAGTTGGCCGGGAAGAGGATCAGGGCTGGCCTGTAGCTTTACTCTCGGCGTTTTCGATGGGCGACCGAACGGAGACTGCTTGGACGGGCAGCTTGAGCCATGACGTAGGAGGAGCACCTCGATTGTCTTGAAGGCAGTTCCGGTTAGCGCGGCACGTCACAATCTGCGGCGGCAGCGGTCTCGTAAAGGCTGTTTGGAACAATGAAGTTGCAAGGCATTTGGCCTGAAACGCGTGACGGCTTTCCGAAATTCGGTAGTGCCGGACCCCGTGGGTGGCCTTCGGGTGCCAAGGTCTCCGCTGATCATCTCTGTCTTGGTCGACCGCTCCATATGGCCTCGTTAATGGACTGATCTGGCCGAAGGACGGCTGCGCCTCGACCGCCTAAGGCTCAACGGGTTTGCTCGACTTTCTTCCCCTGTCGGCTGCGCCGCCTTTCCTCGCGCGACAAGAAAGCCTCCAGCTCCCGTCCTCCACTGACGTTGCGGCCCGTGCCGGGTGATCCGTCGGTCGCCTCCGGCCTGTCGATCTCCATCGAGGCCGCAATGGTGCGGGCTCGAAAACATCTAATCAAGGAGAACCACAATGGCAACCATCGGCACCTTCAAGAAGTCCGGCACCGAATACACCGGCGAAATCGTCACCCTCAACGTTCAGGCCAAGAACGTCCGCATCGTTCCCGAAACCAGCCAGACCAGCGAGAACGCCCCGAGCCACCGCGTTTTGGTGGGCCGCGCCGAAATCGGAGCCGCCTGGTCGAAGACCTCCAACGAGGGCCGCGCCTATCTGGGCCTCAAGCTGGACGATCCAAGCTTCACCGCTCCGATCTACGCCAATCTCTTCGACGAGGAAGACGGCGACGCCTACAGCCTGATCTGGTCCCGCCCCGCCCGCCGCAACGGCGACTGAGCCACTCTGGCACCACCCCGCCCGGACGCACCGGGCGGGGACACGCGCACCCAATCCCACCCGAATCAGATTGCGCGTTTTCCGCCAAACACCTGCCCAAGAACAGATAATCACTCGCCATCAGCACCAAGAACGACTAATATAGTCGTAGTTCTGGCGTGCGCAGATGTGTCCGTGGAGGTGATCATGCATGATCACCGCCCGACAAACACGGGCCGCGCGCGCGTTACTTGGTTGGACGCAGGAAACGCTCGCTGAACGGGCCCTGGTCTCATTGACCGCGTTGAAACGCCTCGAGTCGCCCCACGGCAAGCGCGTCTACGAGTCGACCGATGATCAGGTGCGCCGCGCCCTTGAAGCCGTCGGCATCGTATTTCTGACGACCGCTCAAGGCGAAGGTGTGTTGATTAACGAGTCCGATGAGGTTGGCAAAGGAACCAGTTAGACGAAATCGCTCAACCTGTTGCCTGCGTCATTGCAAAGAACTGTGGTCACCAGCGCGCGAACGATGGAAATGGTTAACAGACGCTTCATTCGGCCGTATCGTGCGAAGAAAGGGGGCACTTTGACGAACACAGACTTCCTTGATGCACCGCCCGAAAGTGCGGTCCTGACCGACTACGACCGGACGCATGTCACACTCTACATGCGCCTTTTGGACGCCTATGCCGACAGTGCGGATTGGCGAGAGGTCGTGTCCGTCCTGTTTTCCCTTGATCCAGCCGTGGATCCAGAACGCACGCGTCATATTCACGACAGCCATCTGGCCCGCGCGCAATGGATGACCGAGCATGGGTATCGGCAGCTTTTGGGCGGTTCAAACCCCTGACCCGGCAGGATATTGCCATTGTCCGTGAACACCGACTCGCCTGACTTGATTCGACTCAGCCCCTGATTGAAACTCATCCGATTGACCCAATGTGCACGTCCGGAGGAGTAAAATGCCCCCAGACCCATCGCGTTGGCGCTCGGCATCAGAGTACGACTATGTCGAATCCCTGACGGCACCGGACCTCGCATGGGAATGGTTGCGTCGAAATAAGGACTACCAACACGAGTATGCCCGCGCCATTGAGAGGAAAGAGGACCCCCGTGACCTGACGCGTTTGATGCGTCGGTCTTGGGGGTTGCGATTTCCCGATCGATCCTCAGCGAACTGCCCTGCAGGCGGTTGTCTATTGGCAGCCTGAGATAGATCCGGGCACGGTCATCCTTTCGTCCAGATCGCCAATCGCAGGTCTTCAACCCGTCAATTTCCCGTCGACCGAACCGGACAGTATCGTGCACGATCCGGATGGAATGAGTTTGACGGTGTCCGATGATCTTGGGGCTCTTCGCGTTCTGTTTATTGATGACGCGGGGCCGGATATGCCCCTCGTTGCGGTCATACCCCTCGATGATGCCGGTCTGGATCGCATCGAAGCAACACTTCGCCTTTGGCGCATGCTGCATGGTCGTCCATCAGCATCGAATGGAAGACTGACGGCGCAGCGTCGTCAAAGGTTGCGCCGTATGCTGCAAGCCATTGACGGACACATCGACGGCGCGAGCTACCGCGACATTGGCAAAGTCCTTTATGGGCAATCCCGGATTGCCGCCGAAGCCTGGAAGACCTCGGCGCTGCGGGATAGCACGATCAGCCTCGTTCGCGACGGTCGGGCCATGATTGATGGTGGATATCGCAGTCTTTTGCGTCAGCGCCGTAGGAAGTAATTTCGGACCATTCCAACTGTTCATACATCCCGATGGTCTATGCCGTTGCCCCTCCCGACTGGGTAAAAGGGGTGCGATTTAAGCACTCAAATCTTCCCCATCCCCCCTCCCGGTTCTTCTTCGCCATCGTGGCCGCAATCCGCCGCCCCTCGCTGGTAGCTACATTGAAACCCACGGAGGCCCGATCATGCCCGCAACATCAACCGACTTGCCGCCACGCTACCTGCGCACCCCTGAAGCAGCGCGCTTTCTGAGCCTGTCGGGCCGCACACTGGAAAAACACCGCACCTATGGCACCGGTCCCGCCTACCACAAGTTGGGTGGTCGGGTCGTCTATTCCATCGAAGACCTGCAAGCTTGGGCCAATCGCGGTGCCGTCACGTCGACGTCCGACCCCCGCGGATCAGTCTTGCCCGCAAAGCATCATGACCCTGTCGCGCTGACCCGCTCCGGCGGTCGGTCGCGCTGATCTCTCCCGCAGGTTCCTGTCATGGTCAAACCTTCCCCCATCCCATCTGAACGCGGGCAACTGGAGCTGTTTCGGGCTCACGGCACCGCTCTTGCGTCGCGCGATGCGCAGGACCTGATGGCCTATCCGTTCTTCAGCCTCGCCAAATCGCGGCGCACACGGCCCATCGACTATGCGGTAGCCGGAGTTGTCATCCGCGTCGAAGCTGTGGCCGAACATGGCATGGCGACCATCTGGGACGCAGACATTCTGATCTGGGCCGCAAGCCAAATCGTGGAGGCGCGTGACGCGGGCTTGCGCACTTCCCGCCTAATGGCCGCGACCCCTTACGAAATGCTCACCTTCATCGGGCGCGGTGTGAGTGCGCGGGACTATCAGCGCCTGAAAGCCGCTTTGGACCGGCTGCAATCCACAACTGTCGCAACAACGATCCGCCAACCCAGCAAAGGTCGGCGGCATCGCTTTTCCTGGATCAACGAATGGGTCGAGCGCGTTGACCCCCAAGGTCAACCTGCAGGCCTCGAATTAATCGTGCCGGACTGGTTCTACAATGCGGTCTTGGACAACGCACTCATACTGACCATCGACCCAGATTATTTTTCCCTCACCGGCGGATATGACCGATGGCTCTACCGCATCGTGCGCAAGCACGGCGGTCGCCAACGAAACGGCTGGCGGTTCGAATTTCGCCACCTCTATCTGAAATCCGGCAGCCTCTCGCCCTTCAAGCGCTTTGCCTTCGAGCTGCGCGGCATTGTTCACCGCCAGCCCCTGCCCGGATACCGTTTGTGGATCGAAATCGGTCCCCGTGGACAGACGCTTCTTGGCTTCGCGCCGGTCGCCTGTGGACAACATGTGGACGGCCTCGTGCTATCGGGAACCGGCCCTATCGTGCCATCAGGAACCGCGGGCTCGTGCTATCGGGAACCGAAAACCGATCCAAACCCTTACACACGAGCAGAAAATCCGGCACTTAACTTAGAATCTAACACAGATTCTAACTTTGGTAGTAGGGCGCCGCGCGTTGGGGACAAAGACGAACGGGCGCGCGACTCCAGCATCGCGGAGACCCGCGATGACCAGTGAGCCCCTTTACACCCAAGCCGTCACCGGGACAGGCAATGATCTGAAAACTCATGCGTTTACGCATGTCGAGTTGATCTGGGTCGAAGGCAGGATTGAATACTGGATCCGCTTCGGTCGCGTTGCGAAAGAACAGATCCTAGACCGCCATCGTCGCATCGTCAGCTTTGCACCGGGCAGTGTTTTCGCCTTGGTCCGCTGGCGCTCGAACGACTACGGAACGATCCTGTCGCGCATCGACGTCCTGCGCGCGGTCAATCCCAATGAACCGCATCAAACCTTGCCCTTCGTGCGCCCGGGCGGTGAAAGTCTCCTGCGCCTGACGGGCTGGCCAAAGGTCCAGCAAGTGCTGCAAGCGACCGACACCATCGACACGATCGGCATCAATCCCGCAGACGTCGCGCAGGATTATTGGCGTCATGTCCACAATCGGATCGCGGCGAGTCAAACGCCGCGCGTCTATACTATTGCCCGGCATACCGCCTGGATCAAACGCCAGAGGGCAGGTCAATGACGCGCCGCATCTGGGCAAGTGTCGCGTTCATCGCAGTCGGAGCGATTGCCGTTTCAACTGCCGTCGACATGCCAACAGTGTTCCTCTGGAACGCCAGTCCGTCGGCCCCCATTGGCCTCTATCGCTTGCAGTCGATCGATAATCTTGAGCCGCGTGATCTTGTTACCGTTGCTGCACCAGACCCGATCGCCGCATTCATCGTGGACCGGGGCTATCTGCCACCAGATGTCCCACTTCTCAAACATGTCGCCGGCCTGCCGGGACAGATCGTTTGCCGGTTTGACCGCAGCATCACGGTCGATGGGATCAGTCTGGGAGAGGCGCAGCAGACCGACAGTCACGGGCACCAAATGCCCGTCTGGCGAGGCTGCCACCGCATCACATCCGACGAAGTCCTCCTGATGAACCCGGATGCCGAAAACAGTCTTGACGGTCGTTATTTCGGACCGATCCCGCGCAGCGCTCTCCTCGCCGAAGCAATCCCGATTTGGACCGCCGAAGATCTCGCCACGCACCAACCATCGTCGCCCAATGTGATCAACGACACCCTATTCACAATCACCAGCACGCCTTGAAAGGAAAACCTCATGGCACATATCGGACAGTTCACCCGCACCAGAGACGGCTATTGCGGTCGGTTAAAAACCCTCACCTTTGATATCGAACTGACGCTCGTTCCAGCCGACCACAACGATGCCGAGAATGCGCCCGACTACCGCGTGCATATCGGCACAGACGACCAAAGCGTTGAAGTCGGTGCGGGCTGGAAACGCACTGGCGAGAAGGCTGGGGCTTACGTCTCGGTGCTGATTGACGACCCAGCCCTGCCGCATCCAATCAACGCCAATCTGTTCCACTCCGTGCAGGACAATGAGCTTTATCTCCTAACCTGGAACCGGCCCCCAAAACGCCGTGAGCGGTCCTGATAGGATGGACAACCCGCACCACAACCGAACCAGCAGGTGGCAATCACCAACCCGAATCGTGTCCCTTTTCTTACTTTCCGCACTGCTTGCCGGTGCTGCCACACCGATACCTGCGCATGCCCAGAGCGTTGCCATAGAGCGTTCATCTGCGCATCGGTATGCCGACCTAATCGCAGAAGCGTCGCAGCGGTTCGGTATTCCAAAGCACTGGATCAGGGCCGTGATGCAGGTCGAAAGCGGGGGCCGTGTAAACGCCGTTTCGACCGCCGGTGCCATGGGTCTGATGCAGATCATGCCCGGCACCTGGACGGAACTGCGCCTTCGCCACCGTCTCGGCAACGACCCGTTTGAGCCCCGCGATAACATCCTCGGCGGAACGGCCTATCTGCGCGAGATGTACGATCTCTTTGGCGCGCCGGGCTTTCTCGCCGCCTATAACGCGGGTCCTGCTCGGTATGCAGATCACCTTGCGACAGGACGTGCATTGCCACGGGAAACACGGGTCTATGTCGCAATGCTTGCGCCGATGATCGGATCAGGGCTTCCAACGGACAGCCGTCATACTGCACTACGACCGACGGATTGGCGCGACGCCGCGCTTTTTGTAGCGCCTTCAGATGGCGCACCGACCACATTTCCAGCGAAAATAAACCGTCAACCTGACGCTGGTCCGAGAGACCAGGAAACGCATGCCCTTGCCCCGTTTGCGGATCGTCCGGACGGGATATTCGTCACGCTATCTCGCTCGGACCCCTCGCAATGATGGGCATGAGGCGAAATCGCACCCTAGAGGTCTACCGCGCAGTCTGGCGTATCAAGAGGTGTGCAACAGGAGACAGAGGAAAGGGATGGCAGGATAAAAGGCCACGATGTGTGGCCATGAGCGGTTGTGGTTTTTCAAGGGGTTACATTGCACGAATGCGATGTGCGCAGTTTGGGCGCAGCCTGCGTCCTTCCCTGTTCTGCAACGAAACCATTGCGTTATCGCGATGTGCGGGCCTGCCATCATGAACGGCGAGGACAATTTCCGCATCCGTCCTGGCCGCATCCGCTCTTCGTCCAGTCAACGGGCACGACCCTTCGTCGCACAGGCGTTGGCGGCCGTGCAAAAGGCAGGCGGTGCAGTATCTCCCAATGGCAAAATCGGCCACGCGAACCGTTCGCGCTTCGGGCGCGGTCAGAGAGCCACTGTGCAGGCTAATCGTTTCATCACAGCACGGTCTCGCGGTGCAGTGGTCAAGGCACGCGTCGTGCGCAACAATGGGCGCGCTGCACCCCTCGCCACCCATTTGGCTTATCTCCAACGCGAAGGCGTCACGCGCGACGGAGAGAAGGCACGGCTGTTCGGGCCCGATGAAACGGAGTTTGACGCGAATGCATTTGCAGAGAGGTGCGAAGATGACCGGCACCATTTTCGGTTCATCGTCTCCCCCGATGATGCGCCAGAGATGTCCGACCTCAAATCCTTCACTGCAGATCTTGCCCGACAGATGGAAAAGGATCTTGATACAAAACTTGACTGGATCGCCATCGATCATTGGAATACCGAGCATCCGCATGTCCATCTCATCGTACGCGGCGTGCAAGATGACGGCCAAGACCTCATTGTCTCCCGCGACTACATCAAAGAAGGCATGCGCAATCGTGCGCGCGACCAAATTACCCTTGAGCTTGGTCCGCGCACCGATCTCGACATCCGCAGAAGTCTCGAACGTCAGATTGACAGTGACCGCTGGACCAGCCTCGATCGCCAGCTTGCCACAGAGGCTGGGCGAAACGGCACAATTGATCTCGCGCCGCAGCCGGGCCTCCAGCCAGACAACCATCACGCGCTGAAAATAGGGCGCCTACGCAAGCTGGAATCTCTCGGCCTCGCCGAACAGATCGGGCCGGGTCAATGGGTGATGGATGCGAATGCCGAGACAACCTTGCGTGAGCTTGGCACGCGCGGCGACATCATCAAACGCATCCATCGTGGCCTGTCGCAGCGCGCCATTGAGCGCAGCGCGGCGAGCTATGTTCTGGCCGGAGAAAACTTGGGCGATCCGATTATCGGCAGGCTCGTTGATCGCGGCCTCGACGATGAGTTGAAGGGCACCGCCTATGCCGTGGTCGACGGTGTTGATGGCAGGACGCATCACATCCGCCTGCCCCATATCGACGCCGCTGGAGACAGCGCCCCGGGATCGATTGTCGAACTGCGGAAATTCGATGATGCCAAGGGTCGTCGCCGTGTGGCCCTCGCTATCAGATCCGATCTGCCAATCGAGCGCCAGGTGACGGCGACGGGAGCGACCTGGCTCGACCGACACGCCATCGCCAGTGAGCCTATATCCCTCGGTGAAGGCGGGTTCGGCGCAAATGTCCGCAATGCGCTCGAACGCCGCGCCGATCACCTGATTGCTGAAGGGTTGGCGAAACGTCAAGGCCAGCGTGTGATCTTCAATCGCGACCTGCTGAACACGTTGCGCAACCGCGAACTCAAAGCCGTCGGAGAAAAACTTGCCACGGAGATCAGTCGTCCGCACACGCCCTCAAAGACCGGGGACTATGTCACCGGCACCTATCAGCGCCGCATCGCGCTCGCGTCTGGACGCTTTGCCATCATCAATGACGGGCTAGGCTTCCAACTCGTCCCCTGGACACCGTCCATCGAGAAACATCTCGGCAAGCACATCAGCGGCGTCGCCCGCGGCAATGGCGGCGTCGATTGGGACTTTGGGCGCAACCGCGGGATCGGGTTCTAGCGGCAACCATGGCCAGGAAAGGGAAAGATCATGTCAGCGACAAAAATCCTCTGGGGTCAGATCATCATCGTGTCCCTGATCGTGCTCATCACGACCTGGACCGCGACGCAGTGGACGGCTCTGCGGCTCGGCTTCCAGCCGCAGTTAGGGCCACCGTGGTTCGAACTGCTCGGAATGCCCGTCTACTACCCACCCGCATTCTTCTGGTGGTGGTATGCCTATGACGCCTATGCGCCGCCGATCTTTATCGAAGGTGCCCTGATCGCGGCGTCGGGCGGATTTTTGTCCGTTGGGGTTGCGATCTTCATGTCAGTCTTGCGGGCACGCGAGGCGCAAGACGTCGACACCTATGGATCTGCGCGATGGGCGGAGGAGCGCGACATCAGAGAAGCGGGGCTGTTCGATCCGGATGGGGTGATCCTCGGAAAGCGAGACCAAGCCTATCTGCGACACGACGGGCCGGAACACGTGCTGTGCTTTGCACCCACACGTTCCGGCAAGGGGGTTGGGCTGGTCATCCCGTCGCTTCTGACCTGGCCCGGATCAGCCATCGTGCATGACATCAAGGGCGAGAACTGGCAGCTCACGTCGGGCTTTCGTGCGAAGCATGGTCGTGTTCTGCTGTTCGATCCGACCAACGCGACGTCTTCCGCCTACAATCCGTTGCTCGAAGTCCGGCGGGGGGAATGGGAAGTACGCGATGTCCAAAACATTGCCGACATCCTTGTTGATCCAGAAGGCTCGCTCGAAAAACGCAATCACTGGGAAAAGACCAGCCACGCGCTGCTGGTTGGCACGATCCTGCATGTCCTCTACGCTGGGGCCGACAAGACACTCGCCGGCGTGGCGAAATTCCTGTCCGACCCGCAGCACCCTATCGAAACGACGCTTGAGACAATGAAGACCACCGCCCATCTCGGGGGCGATGCACCGCATCCAGTCGTTTCAGGTGCCGCGCGTGAGCTGCTGAACAAGTCGCCCAACGAACGCTCCGGCGTCTTGTCGACGGCAATGTCGTTTCTAAGCCTCTATCGCGATCCTGTTGTGGCCAAAGTCACCCGGCTTTGCGACTGGCGGATTGAAGATCTTGTTCAGGGCACTGACCCGATTACCCTTTACCTCGTCGTGCCACCGTCCGACATCAACCGCACCAAACCGCTGATCCGCCTGATCCTCAACCAGATTGGCCGCCGATTGACCGAAGATCTTGCGGGTAGGGATCGGAAGCATCGCCTCCTCCTGATGCTGGACGAGTTCCCAGCGCTCGGTCGGCTGGACTTCTTCGAAAGTGCGCTGGCGTTCATGGCCGGTTATGGCATCAAGAGCTTCCTCATCGCCCAATCGTTGAACCAGATCGAGAAGGCTTATGGACCCAACAACTCCATCCTCGACAACTGTCATGTGCGCGTAAGCTTCGCGACCAATGATGAGCGGACGGCAAAGCGCGTGTCCGATGCTTTGGGAACGGCAACGGAAATGCGCGCGATGAAGAACTATGCCGGTCATCGCCTTTCCCCTTGGCTCGGCCATCTTATGGTCAGCCGTCAGGAGACGCCGCGGCCCCTTCTTACACCAGGCGAAGTGATGCAGCTTCCACCCACGGACGAAATTGTAATGGTGGCAGGAACGCCGCCAATCCGGGCGCAAAAGGCGCGGTACTTCAAAGATGCTCAATTGCAAGCCCGCGTTCTGCCGCCAGCGACGCCACACAAGACGGATGTTTCAGCGAATGACGACTGGAGCCGGATTGCACCTCCCAAGCCGCCCGAGATCGATAAACCTGAGAAGCTGACGGTAGAAGACGCGACCACCGACGATCCCAACGAACAGCGTCGGCAACCAGAACTGGACCGAGCCCAAGAAACAGAGAAGGAAAAACCCATCGAGAACGAGTTTGAGCCCGACCTCAAGACGCCACCCAAAGATCAGACCGTTCAATTGAGGCAGCTTGATCAACAAGCTCGCCAGCTTGCCCGCCAAGCCTCGATGGATCCAAACGACGGCATCGACATGTGAGGATATGCAAATGAAACAGCCCAAAAAGCAGCGTCTGTCCGTCTATCTCGACCCAGACATCATGGTGACGCTGGCCGATTACGCTGCCAGACGAGATCATTCCCGATCGCTGGTCGCCGAAGCCGCGATTGCTTCATTCCTGTCACCTGACGCAGCCGAAAGGCAGGAAGCAGCTACTACAAAGCGCCTCGACCAGCTCGACCGACGAATGGTCCGTCTGGAGCGTGACGTCAGTATCTCTGTCGAAACGCTGGCACTGTTTGTGCGCTTCTGGCTGACGACCAACCCACCGCTCCCGGAGCCTGCACGCGCCGCCGCCCAGGCCCAGGCTGGCGCGCGGTATGACGCCTTTATCGCAGCGCTAGGTCGAAGGTTGGCGAAGGGGCCTGCGCTACGTCAGGAGGTTTCCGAGGATCTGACTTAGTATGGCTCAAGACGTCAAACGCGAGCGAGATAATCAGAAAACCTAGGCCGAACTGCCGTAGGCAACCACCCGTTCAAGTCTTTCCATCAGACGGATAGCCACCCGTAATGCGCAAACCACTCGCTTATTTTTAAGAACCGATTTTGCCAGTAGTTTTGTCTGAGCGCAAAAACGCGCAGGTAGTTGCGCCGTTTTTTCACCACTTGAGTGAAAGCGTTCGAACAACACTTTTTCATAAAGAAATTTGCCACATCCAGAGTCATACTAAGGAAACTACGTACTTTACGATAGATCACCTGGCAGGAACATTTCGGAAAGCGACGACTGCAATCACTATCCATACGATGAGACGTAAGGTCATGGCCCCCACTGTGCGCATTTCAAAGGCCCCTCCCTGCAAGACATGCAAGCCGAATAGCGCAAAGGCTCCGGCAATTGCCGCTGCCAGAGAAATGGCCGTCCAAGCCGCCCAACGTCGCTGCAACACGAGCCCGACACCTGCAAGGACGTAAACGAACCCGGACAGGAAGTTGAACCACAGCACGAAAGAAACCGCGTTGCCTGCGGCTTCCTGCGCGGCGGGATCTCCAAACAAGACGCGACCGCCAGACACAATGGTTAGCAATCCGAACACGACCGCGACACCAGCCGCGATACGTAGTGCCCAACTCTTTGGTGAACTTACTGTCATTACTCTACTCCCTTTTCATGTTCCAGCACCCCGTCGCGCAGATGAAACAACCGGTCGAAACGGTCGTAGATCTTTTCGTCATGCGTGACTGCGACGATACAAGCATCCTGTTCGGCCGCCAGCTTGCGCAACAAATCCATGACGATCCCTGCACGTTTGCTGTCGAGTGCAGCCGTCGGCTCATCTGCCAGAATGATGCGGGGATTGTTGGCAAGCGCCCGGGCAATAGCAACGCGCTGCGCCTCGCCTCCGGACAGGAGTGCGGGCATGGCTGCCGCACGGTGCCCGACCTCAAGGTAATCGAGCAGTTCAGTTGCACGGGCCTGCGCATCGGCACCAGACTTGCCCGAGAGTGTTAGCACAAGCGCCACGTTATCGCGGGCGTTGAGAAATGGCAGCAAGTTATGGAACTGAAAGATGAAGCCGATTTTGTCGAGCCGGAGTTTGCGCAGATCGCCGCGCAACCAACGATCATCATAGACAAGTTCTCCATCCAACGTCACTTGACCTTTCGTCGGATCGATGATGCAGCCGATAACGTTAAGCAGCGTGGTCTTACCGGACCCCGAGGGCCCGAGCAGCGCAACCACTTCGCCGTGCCGCACTGTCAGGTTGATGTCGCGCAGTGCGTCGACCCGGGTATCGCCCTCGCCAAAGTGCTTGGAGACGCCGGAGATCTTGATCAGGGGCGGGCGTGGGCTGTCCATTGCGCTATCCCCCGATTGCCGTGGCCGGATCGACCTTCAGGGCAGCGCGCACACCAAGACCGCTGGCAACGATACAGACTGCGATGATGATCCCGCCAAGGGCGGCGGCATTGACCGGTTCCAGCACCACGCGACGCGGGAAATAGTCCTTGATGAGCAGGATCAAAACCAGACCAAAGCTCCAACCCACCAGACCAAGTGCCAACGATTGCTGAACGATCAACCCGACAATGGTGCGGTCCGGCGCGCCGATCAGCTTCAATGTGGCGATGTGCCTCAGCTTTTCCATGGTCATCGTATAGATGATCAGCGCAATCACCACCGCCGAGACGGTCAGCAGGATGCCAAGGAACAGGCCAATCTGCCGCTTCGCGCGATCCACGACCGAGCCAATCAGAATCCCTTCCTGTTCGCCTTGCGTCAGTGCGCCAAGGTGTTTCCATTGCCGGACGGTTTGCGCCACCTCGTGCACGTTGGCGTTAGGTTCAAGCCTTGCAATGACAGCCGCGACCATATCAGCGCTTTCCGCCACCCCATCGGCGCGCGCCGCCTGCACCCGTTGGGCGGGCGGTGCCAGTTGTGATTGCAATGTCTGGGCATCCGCCAGCGTGATGAAAACCGCGGGATCACCGCCGGAGTTCATGACATCATCGACCAGCCCGACGACTGCGAAGTTGTCCCGCCCGAGGCTAATCCGATCCCCCAGCGCAAGCCCGGTCTGCCTGTCAGCCACGAGTTCAAAGTGCGTCTGGGCGATGCCGCGCCCCTCGGCGACTGTCTGGGGCCCGCCGGGATGTCCGGGCTCGTAGCCGATCACATAGAGCCGCAGGGCATTGCCCGCGTTGCTGGCCTCGATAGTCTGATAGGTGATGCTGCCCGTCTCTGCCACACCATGAAGTCGCGCTACAGCATCGCGGGTACTGCCGGGGATCTGCGATGCCTCTGCGAAGGGCCCCTGCGTATCGGATTCTACGACCCACAGATCCGCCTGCGGCGCTCTGACAATATTCAGCGCGTCCGCCACCAGCCCGTTGTAAATACCGATCATCGCCAGAACCACGGCCATCAGAAGGCTGAGCCCAAGGCAGGTCAGTACAAAACGAAACAGGTTATGGCGCACATCCCGGTAAGCAAGGTTCATGGCGCATCCTCCGCGATGGCGCGCACCCTGCGCCCTTCGGACAGACCATTGACCGGTGTTGAGACGACCTCGGCACCCTCAGGCAATCCGTCAACGATCTCTAGTCGGGCATCTTCGGTGCGGTGACCGAAAACCACTGCAACCTCAGTCAGCTGCCCCTCCATTACCACCCAGACACGACCTCGATGGCCATCGAAGCCCCTGACCGCGATCTCTGGAACAAGAACCGCCTGAGAGAGTGTCGAAACGGTAATCCACGCTTCAGCCTGCTCGCCAAGATAAATCTGCGCCGGACAGCGATCACAGGCAATCCAGATGCGCCGTTCCTCGTTCACCCGGTCACTCTCAATACCAATACGCACAACGGTTCCGGGAAAAACCTCCTGCGGCAGCGACCGCAAACGCACTTCTGCCAACTGGCCCAAAGCGATACTTCCGGCGCGGGCCTCATCGACATAGGCCAGCGTCCAGACAGTGCCGGGATCCATCAAGGAGAAAACGGGATCCCCCGCCCGAACCACGGTACCCGCCTCAACATGCCGATCGACGACAACCGCATCGTAAGGTGCCCGCAGGACATGATGCTCCAGCAACGCTGCCTCATAGCGGAGTGCAGCTTCGGCGTCGGCAAGCTGTGCTTGAGCGACGCTGATTTCGGTTTCGGCGACGGCCAGGTCGGCCCTGGCGACTTCGACATCGCGCTGAGACTCTTCCGCCGATTGGTCCGAAATTGCACTGCGCAGCGCGAGTGCCTGCCGCCTCGCATTGGCGGCTTCGCTTTGCGCAAGCACGGCCTCGGCGCGCACCACATTTGCACGCGTTCGTCCCAGCGTTGCGACTGCGGCCGCAACCACAGCCTCAGCCCGCGCAACGCGGGCTTCCTGTTCAGCGGAATGAAGACTCGCCAGAACTTGGCCCTCAGTGACTGCTTCACCACTGTCGACAGACAGACTCGCTAAGGCGGCACCAACCTCGAAACCGATGCGCGACATGATCCGTGCCTCGACCGTGCCAAGACCGTAGACACGCGCAGGAACATCCTGCTCCATTACAGCGACAGGGACCCGAACAGGACGCTCGTTCAAGAATAACCATCCTCCCGTGCCCGCGAAGGCGATAAGCAGAAAAACAATAAGCCTCCGACGTGACCGTTGTTTCATAACCCCTCCCCCGGTAACGCGCGAAACAATGCGATCTGCGCGTCGAGGACGCGCGCGCCCTCCGTCGCAAGTTCAAACGCGCGATTGCCCAGTGACCAGCGAATTGCCATGCCTTGGATCAGGGAAATGAGCAGAACGGCACCGTCCTCTAGCGCAAGATCGCTGCGAATTTGCCCGATCTCTCGGGCCTGTGTCAGCTCAGACCGCAGCTGACTTTGAAAGCGCTTCATCAGAGTCCCAAACCGTGCACGCAAGTCGGCGTTTTCTGTCTGCAACTCCCGTGAATGCAGGATGGCGGGGATGGCAGGGTTTGCCTCAATTTGGCGAAACTGCACCAGAACGAGCGCAACAAGTCGTTCAAGGGGATCGGTCTTATTCGCGAGATCCCTTTCCCATTCAGCCGCCATGCCCTCTGCAATCGTGTCCGCAACAGCCAGCCACAGAACTTGTTTTGAAGAGAAGTGCCGGAATATTGCAGGCTGCGTAAGGCCGACCGCGTCGGCGACCGCCTGGGTGGTCAAGCGGTCTGGCCCAAGCTCGTCAGCCAACCGCAAGGTTGTTGCGACGATCTCTGCCTTGCGGTCGTTTGCGGACTTTCGAGCCATTTTCAGACACTCACTAGTTAGTTATCAATTACTAACTATTATACTTGCATCCTTGTTTCAAGATCAATGAAATACAAAAACCCTGCTTTCCTAACCGCCCTATCAGCTTACACATCCATACCGAGCGACTGGTGATTGCTGCATAGCGGCAGATGTCTAAACGACATGGGCGCACCATTGCCAAGTCACATCATAAAGATGGGAGCTTTGTCTATGACTGGCGCCACTACCCCGCCGTCGTACAGACACAACGTTTTGACGCGCCAATCACACAGCGCAAGAAAACGCACATCAACCATGATCGACGCTAGCCTAAACTATCGTCTGCATGACCGGGCGTTGCGATTTGATGCTGGTGTAGCCTATTGATTGTGGCTACATTTTTTATTGCTCTTGGCCAAACGCCAAGTGATCATTGACAGCAGGCAAGCCTGACCAGGGTCTTGGGCATCGCGAATTCGGCTCATCATCGTTGCCCAATCTTCCTCAGGCGCGCTGTTCGAAAAGTCGACGACTGCCAAACGTGCATACGCGGCATGATCCATACCTTCTGCTTCTGCGGCTTCACCCAGAGCGGTCCAAATCTCTGGCTCAGCGGGTGCCAACCAGTCTTTAATCCCATTACCGGATTTACGTGCGGCAGTCAGAACTTCGCCTAACATCATCGCTTTGCCTCCTTCAGATTGGCTCCTTAGCCTTGCAGAACCATGATAGCGTCCACCAGTACTGTCAATTCTTAACGCAATGACCTTGCCCTCACATCAAGACATTGAAGACGCTGTGGAACATTCAGATGAATAGCGATTGTTGCTATGCCATCCAACATGGCTTTCCGACCATATTTGGCGCAACTTCAAATCGCATCCAGTTATTGATAATGCTGTGTTGTGTGTGCTCAAGCTTCATGTTGCTACTGATCTTGTAGGAACGCATCAATTTCGACCCCAAGGGCATCCCAGTCCGTGAATTCGTGCGCACCATCGACAAGGTCGACATGGCGATCACCCAACACCACATTTTTTATGATTTGGCTTTCATAGTAGCCATAACTACTGGGACGGACAGCGCCAGCAACTAGTATCTCTTTGTCAGGTTCAAAACCTGTCCGCATCTTCATTTCAATCAGGTAATCCTGAGCCTCTTCCAGACCTTCGGAAAACGCAGCCTTCAAGCTTACCGATATCAAAAGCGTTTGGCTTGCCTTCAATTCGTCCCGGCTTGCGGAAAGAAAAACTTCGAAGCCTTTGGGATGACGCCTCTCGTGGACAGGCGCTGCCAGCACCACTTTGTCAATGCCAGCGAAAGACACACTTGCCGCTCTGTTTTGTGTGTCAAATAGCCGAACCTTATGGTCAGCAGCACTTATGCGCCGTTTCAAAAATTCAGTAATTTTACGGGTTTGCCCTTCAACGCTTTCAAAAACAATAATGACCTCCATCTTCACCTCCCAGCCGGTTTTCATTTCAGATAAGGCTCATTCCCCGTCTGATTTGGGAAACCTTGCCACATAACAGTGCCTCCCAAATAGCATCCGCTCTAGGATCAACATGACACCGCCCCCGATACTCTAAATTATAACAGAAAAAATGGTCATCAGCTTGGTTAACCCCACAAAGCTAGTTGAATTCCAATTCACCGACACAGTCTACAATCCGCCAGAGCCGTATGTTGCTGCCAGTTTCCGCATTGCCGTATGCTTCTCGGTCAAGCACTGAAACTGTGATGGCGTAAGGAGGATACTCGAAAGAAACAGCATCAAAGGACCAAGGCTTCTCCGTTACACAGATCCGCGTTCCCGGAGGCATACAATCGAACTTGAACGGATATAGAAAACCAGCCTCCGGATCATACTCGATTGCTGCGAATTCACCCGTCTTGGTTAGGGTCGCTGTGAGGTGCGGCCCTGCCCTCTCTTGAAGGTCCAGTTTGCAAACGGCGTCTGCGACCACGGGACCTGCACTTGATGCAAAAGCAAAAATTAATATGTGAACTTTTTTCATTGCTGGGTCCTTTCATTTTGGCGGATCGCTTACTCCCCAAGCTAACGGTTTATTCTTTGAATCGGCTTGATGGCCTGATTTCCTAGGACCCAGCATGGATCAATACAAAGCCTGTGCTATTCTAGAACTTGAATACTGGTAGTCCCGTCTAACCACGTGGCGGCGTCGGATACTTCATACCTTGGTGCAGATCGGCCCAGAAAACCGTCTCTTCAACGCCATGTTCCTTACAAGCGTCTTCCACATTGTGAAACGAGTTTACCAAACAACCAACGCATAGCATTTTATACTTCAAGAAAATCGGTATCGTTTGTGGCCATTGCGTCATCAAGTCGGACAGCGAAATGTCTTTTTCATCGCATCTGGCGTTATCCATGTTAGCCTCACGACTGTTTAGACTTCCATCATCTCCGGGCTAATCACTTTGTCTTTGCGCTAACGCAAACTTCAAGAACAATGCGCGATGTCAGCGCTTTTTGGAACAACAGGCTAGATTGACGAGGTGGTCGGGATCAGTCCAGATTGCTATTCGTGGAGTCAACAGAAAGCATCATGGAAATTTTCCGGGTGTTCTTTCGTCCCTCTGGCAAAGATTGCGTCAAACAGAAGCAGAATGGCGCGCAGAGCTCTGTTTTAGATACGCATCAAACGCCGCTGCTGCGATGCGAACCAACGGACGGCCGCGTGTTGTCATATGCACTTTGCCCGGCGATAAGGTTAACAACCCGTCGGATTCCATTTCTTCAAGCGTTTGGAATGCATCCCCCCACCACGCGTCCGGCGCATTATGTTCGCGCCCGATTGCGGCGGCATCAACATGCCCGTCACACATCAAACGTTCAATCACTTCGGCCCGCAACCGGTCATCCTGAACAAAGGGCAGCCCTTTTGTGACAGGAAGATGTCCATCCGTGACAGCCCGCGACCAAGCCCCCGTTTCAGTTATATTCTGTATGTAGCCCGATGGCGTGCGCCCGATCGAGGTGGCACCCATGCCGATCAATGTCTCGGCCTGATCTGTTGTGTAACCTTGGAAATTGCGCCGCAATGTGCCTTTCCTCTCCGCAATTGCCAGCCCGTCTTCGGGCAAAGCAAAGTGATCCAGACCTATCGCGACATACCCCTCGGACAGCAATGCCTCGGCTGCTGCGCCAGCCTGAGCGGCACGTTCTTCGGCCCCGGGCAAGGTTTCATCAGGTATCATCCGTTGGTTCTTGGCCATCCACGGCACATGCGCATAGCCAAATAGCGCCACGCGGTCCGGGCGCATTTTAGCACTCAGTTTTACGGTTTCTACAAGGCTTTCAACGGTTTGATACGGCAGGCCATAGATGAGGTCAAAGTTGATCGCAGACACGCCCGCCGCGCGCAACTGATCCACTGACTTACGCACCATCGCTGGCGGCTGTATGCGGTTGATCGCTTTTTGCACCTTTATGTCGAATTCCTGCACACCAAAGCTGGCACGGGTGAACCCAAGCTGGCCGATGCGCGCCGCCATCTCGGCGGTTAACGTGCGCGGATCGCTTTCAATCGCGATCTCTGCGTCATCGGCAAAATCCCAATGCGCGCGGACCTCATCCATCAGCATTTCCAGATGGTCGGGCGAGAGGGCCGTTGGCGTGCCACCACCCCAATGCAAATGCGAAATGCTCATACGACCCGGTAGCGCATCAGCAGTCAGAGCCACTTCTTTGCGCAGGGTCTGCGCGTAGTCAGCGACAGGAGCATACTTCGAAGCCAGCTTCATATTGCAACCGCAATACCAGCACATCTGACGGCAAAACGGGACATGAAGATACAGCGAGACCGGCTTAGCTACATCCAAATCGGACAGCCATTCGCGGTAGCGCGCTTCATCAAAGTCTTTTTGAAAATGTGGCGCTGTTGGATAACTGGTGTAGCGCGGGGTTGCGCGGCTGGCATAGCGATCAAGGACAGGATCCATCAGATAATCTTTCGCGAAAGTGTGATTTCAAAGCGGCAAGTTGTAGCGCCGTTAGCACAGCATGACGTGTGTGTGACCTGCGCCCCTTTGGCGACCAATGCGCGAAACAGGCGTTCAACAGCCCACAATTTCGACCCCTCCAGAGTAATAAATCCGATAAATAAGTACTATTTGCATCATATTCCCCTCACTTACGCTAACGTAATTTTACAGCTGGAATGTCTAATTTCTTTGACACTGGTCAAACTGCGATCCGTTCAGTTTTATCAAAGGATTCTTTCTAGATACATTTCACAGTCGGCAGAGGCAGGCGGATTTCAAGTGGCTACTTCAGTCCCTTAGGCAACTTGCTTGGCACTGCTTAACGAAGCTTCCAGCCATTCCAGAATGACTTTCTCACACGGTTCCAACTGTATGGCTTCAGGGCCAACGAATTCTCGAAATGCGTCCATGTTCAAGGCGTTTAGGCCAACCAAGACGGGGATATTCCGCGAGATAGCATCGGCGATGGCGGATCGAAAGCCACGGCCATCTGCTTCATGCTTGCCGAATTTGTTGATGATCAAGACATCCGCCCCGGTCACAAGTTGTGCGGTCACCAAACCCACTGCGGCTTCCAAAGATTCAGGATCCAGTCTGCATCCCTTTGAGGCCCGCCCAAGGTCCTGCGAAATCCGCAATATCGGACCTGCGGGCAGAACTTTGACATCCATGTCGCATGGCCCGCCCCCACGCTCGGTATTTATCTGAACTGTGCCACATGTTGTGTAGCCTTTAGAGCCAAGCGTTTCAGCGATCTGGAATAGAAGAAGATCCGTATCCCCCCTGCCCGGCGCCATTGTGTAAGCAATTTGCATGTTAGATGTGTCCTCTATCCTAGAATGGTTGAAACTCGACCAGAGCACCGGCAGGTAACGCCTCAGCATCTGCGGGGATGAACAAGAGCCCATCCATATCGGGAAGTTGTGCAACACGGCCCGAATGGGTTGCGTCGTCAAACTCAACGGTCTCACGGCCAGTTCCATCGAAGCCAGCCAGACGAGCCAAACGAAATTCACAGCGGCCCGGCTTATGAGACAATGCGCGCGAAAGAACGACATGGCGGCGCTTTTCCGTGCCCTGTTCCATTACAGAAACAGCATTGCAAAGCGCAGTCCCAAACACTTGCCACGTTACGAACGCAGATAAAGGATTGCCCGGCAGACCCAACCAATAAGCCCCGTTAAACTTGCCAAAAGACACTGGTTTGCCGGGCTTTAGTGCCACTCCGCTGAAATCAATGGTCGCGCCCAGGTCAGCTAAAACTGGCTTGACGTGATCTTCTTCCCCGACCGAAATGCCACCCGTTGTCACAACGATATCGGCCTGTTGGGCAAGGGCGCTCAACTGTTCACGTAATGCGCTGCGGGTGTCAGCGGCATGATGGAAACCACAAAGTTCGATATGCGGCGCAGTCATTGCCGCAGACAACATCGGTGTGTTGATGTCCCAAATACCTGCCGGGCCTCGCACCTGTCCGGGCTGCCGCACCTCGTCTCCGGTTACGAGAAGGGCAATGCGGATGCATCGAAATACACTGACAGTTCCGTGTCCAGCCGCAGCACAGGCCGCGATATCACGTGCGGTCAGGCACCGCCCGGCAGGAACAATGATCTTCCCCGCAATCATATCCTCACCTGCCTTGCGAACATGGGCACCAGACTTGGTTTTCCTGCTAAGGATTATATGGCCCGCAGATCTTCCAACGTCTTCTCGCATTACGACGGCATCAGCACCGCGCGGCATGGGTGCGCCCGTAAAAATCTGGACTGCTGTGTTCCGAGACATCTCGTCCGAACGCGACTGACCCGCCGCAACCCGGTCCGCCACATGCAATTTCCAAGGGCCATTGGCTTTCAAATCAGCCGAATTTATTGCATAGCCATCCATCGCGGAATTATCAAAAGGCGGAACCATACCCAAAGATCGCACTGAACTTGCAAGCACACGGCCGGATGCAGATATCAGATCAAGTTCTTCGGTTTTCACAACAGCTTGCGTCGCGCGTCTGATGCGCAGGAGCGCCTCGTCAACACTGATCAGATCAATCTGGTCCGTCAGCCTGTCGCAGCCACACGTCTGGCTCTCGATGCGTTGAATGATTGTCATTCCGCTGCCTCCGCTTGGAAATGTCCGGGACCGACAGTGCAATCGAGATCGCGCAAGCGGCCATCCTTGAGACCATAAATCAAACCGTGTATCCGAATACTGGTGGCGTTTCGCCAAGCACGTTGAAGGATCGGTGTCTCGGCGACGCGTCTTACCCCTTCAATCACATTCAACTCGGCAAGCCTGTCCTGACGCGCCTCCTCATTCGTTTCCTGAGTTAGGTCGACCGCGTAGGCGCGTGCAAGCCGTCGTATCGGCTCCAGCCAATGGTCGGCCAAACCATGTGGAAGTTCCTCTGTGGCGGCCTTAACGCCACCACACCCATAATGCCCGCAGACGATGATCTCCCTGATCTTGAGGGCATCCACCGCAAATTCCAGCGCCGACAACATGTTCATGTCTGACGAATGGATCACGTTGGCCACGTTGCGATGCACAAAGACCTCTCCGGGATCGAGACCGGCAACGACATTCGCCGGCACGCGGCTATCTGAACACCCAATCCAGAAAAACTCGGGCGATTGCCGCGTTGCAAGTCGGGCAAAATACCCCGGTTCTTCGGCGTTCTTGTGCTCAGACCACTTCACATTGCGATCGAGAAGATCATTCAGCATCACTTGTTCTCCGATGTTGGCTTAACGCCACGGCGCTCCAGCATATGAATTTTCATTGTTCGCAGATCTGCATCTGTCAGCCGTGCCCTTGCGATTGGAAGTATCACCGCGTTTTCAAGGGTGAGGTGACGTCGCGCATGATACGCAAACTCCGCCATCTGCTGGGATTCAACTTCTGATAGCTTAGGGTCCGGGGCGTCCAAGGCTTGGATTATTGCAATAATGGCCGGCGTGTCTGCCAAGGCATGGCCATGATCAGCGTGCAGTTTGGCGATCACTTTGTCGATTTCGTCTTCCGGATCACAACGCTCCAGCATCATCGGAAACAGGTCGATTTCCTCATCAGCCAGATGCTGCGGCAATTGATCTTCGAGAAACGCGAGGATTTGGTGTATCTCCGCGTCTTTCAATGACGCGGCGGACACCAATCTGTCGATCAAAGCGCACACTTCCCGCTCGCGCGAGTGGTCCTCAACAATAAAGTCCAGAGGGTTTTCGACCGCAGTAATATCTCTGTTCTCAAGTTTCACAGCACTCAGGTGTCGTTCTCTGTCCTTTCCCATCGTCCTCTCCTCCCGATCAGACCATGCGCAAGTCTGCCCCCTCGATTTCCGAGGCTTCGACCAACTTTTTGATGAATTGCCGTGAATGCCGCGCCCAGCCCGCCTTCTCCATGGCAATTGCTATTTTTTCACGCACGGCTTCGAATGGCAGTACCTGCCCCTGCGCAAGCGCATCGAGCCGGATGATATGATAGCCATGGCGGGTCAAAACAGGCTCGGACGTCGTTTCGCCTTCGGAAAGCGTGCGAAGGACAGCTTCGAATTCGGGAACGGTGTCACCCGGCCCCAATTGTCCAAGTGCGCCACCGGAGTCTTTCGATCCGCATTCACTTTCACGCGCCGCCAGCGCCGCGAACCCCTTGGGATCGCGGGCAAGAATAGCGGCAATGGCTGTTATCCGCGCAAGTGCTTTCTCGCGGGCATCCGCATCCCGAGGGTCACAACCACACAGGATATGAGAGGCTTCCCACAATGGCGGCGTTCGAAAACGCGACGGATCTTTCTTCCATTCGGCCTCTATTTCGGCCTCACTTTGAGGTGGCACATCAACCGCTTGCTCAAGCAGCCCCCGGATAAGTGCCTCCTCATCTGTTTCAAAACGTCCCGGACCAACCTCTTGTCGGTCCACGGGAATCCCGCGCGACCTTGCTTCTTGCAACAAGAGGGTGCGGATCGCCACCGCGTTGGCGGCCTTACGCCATGCGATGCCTGGCTTACCTTTAGGAGCTTCGTGGTTTTGGGTTTCAGCGGCGATCAGTGTGTGTTCCACCAATTCGCCGTTGACGATCACATCAGGGTAGAGTGCTGAATGCATGTATTCTACTCCGCAGGGGTTGTTTTGGGGGCGGAACGCTTTGGCAAAGCCGTTTTACGTCGTGAACGGACAATCTGGTATCCGGGCCGAAGCAGGTAGCGAAATGGAGCTGCAAAGCCCGAAACCATGTGAACCAGTCGGGTGAACGGGAAAAGGATCGTGATCAGCAGGCCCAAAAAGATATGCGCTTTGTAGAGCCAGTGCACATCCACAACCATTGCCCAAGCATTGAGATTAAGCAGGATCACACTCTGCGACCAGGTCATGAAACGGACCATTTCGGACCCATCCATGTGTTGCAGCGTCAGGAAGATTGTGCCCAGACCAATAAATAGCTGGAGCCAGATCAAAACCAGAATGCCGATATCTGCAAAGCTGGTGTGCCGCCATATACGCGGATCCATGACCCGTCGATGGATCAACATCGAGGCTCCGATCAGTGCCGCTATGCCAGCCGTTCCGCCCAAAATCACGGCGGCCCATTGTTTCATCGCATAAGGGATACCAAGAGCATCAAGGACAAAGACGGGGGTGAACAGGCCGATCAAGTGGCCGCCGAAAACAACGATGATGCCCACGTGGAAGAGGATCGACCCCCAGACCAGCTGCTTGCGACGCAATAGCTGGCTGGATGAGGACTTCCAAGTAAAGGGGTCGCGTTCGTAGCGTACGATACACCCAACAATAAAGACGGTCAGTGCGATATATGGCATAATCCCAAAGATGAAGTAATCTAGGTCAAAGTTCCAAAACATGTCAGTTTCTCCCTATTCGGCTGCTTGGCGCGGCGCGGGGTTGATGGGCACATCCATATTGGCAAGCATGTCGCGCGCCTGTGGACATCCGGCATTGGGGTCGGGTCCGAAAAGCACTTCGCTTTCCTCCCAGACCTCGTCCAAAGCCTCCAAATCGGTGGGGTCGTCGTCGGGTTGTGCAAGCATTTCAGCAACGGCTTCTGTGTTTGCTTCCCCGCCTGACAATTGGACAAGCCCCGTGAAAACGGCGGCATAAGGGCTTTCACGCCGCACAAGACGTTCCGCGATTGCAGTAAAGATGTGGGCTGCGTCTTCCAGCGTCTCTTTCATTTCGGCAGCTGGGCGCGTGGCGAGGAATTCCAACAACACCGGCAAGTGATCAGGCAACTCCGACGTAACGGGATCAAATCCGCCCTCGCGGTAGGTTTCGACCAGCGAGACCATCGCGCCGCCTCTGTCGCGGCTTTCGCCATGGACATGCTCAAACAGGTTGAGCGACAGGGTACGAGACCGATCAAAGAGCATGACGAATGTCTCTTGGAGATCATAGATGTCGCGCGCCGCCAGCTCCTCCACCAGCGGGCGCAACGCCCGACGTGCTGCTGCTGTCAATCGCGTGTCCGAGGCGAGAACGCCTCCGATCTCGGGCATGGCATGCTGCAGCTCGCGCGTCGGGTAACTCAGAATCAGCGACAAAGCCTTAAGGGTTCTATCTTTAAGTTGAACGCTCATATCACATTGCCTCCGTTGGCATTTTGAGGGGTCTTTTCTTGCCACCAAACAGCGACTTTCCCGACGAACCCGTGGAACATCCGTTGGTGTCGGTGAATCCACAGCCACCCTTCAGGTCATAGGCTTCTTCAGTTAGTTCGCGGTGAGTTGTCGGGATAACGAACCGGTCTTCGTAATCCGCAAGGGCCATGATTTTATACATGTCCTCGATCTGGCGACCGGTCAGACCGACACTCTCGGCGATGCCTTCGTCGATAACACCTTCTACGGTCTTGGACCGCATGTATGACCGCATGGCCAGCATCCGCTCAAGCGCGGTGACAACGGGGGCTTCTTCCCCTGCTGTCAGCATATTGGCGAGGTATTTGACCGGAATACGCAGATTTTTAACATCCGGCATGCCGTTTTTGGAACTGATCGCCCCTGCTTCTGCGGCGTTCTGGATCGGGGAAAGTGGCGGGATATACCATACCATTGGCAGCGTCCGGTATTCCGGATGCAGCGGAAATGCGACTTTCCAGTCCATCGCCATCTTCCAGATCGGGCTTTGCTGCGCACCTTTGATCCAATCCTCGGGGATGCCATCAGCGCGCGCAGCTTCAATCACCGCCGGATCGCTCGGATCAAGGAACACCCCAAGTTGGGCTTCGTAAAGGTCCTGATCGTTTTCGACGCTGGCTGCTTCTTCGATCTTGTCTGCGTCATACAGCACGACGCCCAGATACCGGATACGCCCGACGCAGGTTTCCGAACAGACGGTCGGGTTGCCGCTCTCGATGCGCGGATAGCACAGGGTGCATTTCTCGGATTTTCCGGTCGACCAATTGTAGTAGATTTTCTTGTAAGGACAGCCAGAGACACACATCCGCCAGCCGCGGCACTTCTCCTGGTCAATCAGCACGATACCATCTTCCTCGCGCTTGTAGATCGCACCCGATGGGCAGGCCGACACGCATGTGGGATTGAGGCAATGCTCACACAAACGGGGCAGATACATCATGAAAGTGTTCTCATATTCCCCGTAAATCTGCTTTTCGATCCCTTCAAAGTTATAGTCCTCGGAACGTTTCGAAAATTCACCGCCAAGAATTTCTTCCCAGTTCGGGCCCTTTTCGATTTTCTGCATCCGCTCGCCAGTAATCTTGGAGCGGGGCCGCGCCGTCGGGAACGCCTCCATTTCGGGCGCAGATTTCAAGTGGTCATAGTCGAAATCAAACGGCTCATAGTAGTCGTCGATCTCGGGCAGATCGGGGTTGGCAAAGATATTCGCGAGGATCCGCCATTTGCTGCCCTGCTTGGGCTGCAACTTGCCCTTCTTGGTGCGTTCCCAGCCGCCATTCCAACGCGCCTGGTTTTCCCAGTCGGTGGGGTAGCCAAGGCCGGGTTTGGTTTCGACGTTGTTGAACCAAGCGTATTCAACGCCGTCGCGGCTCGTCCAGACGTTTTTGCAGGTAACAGAACACGTGTGGCACCCGATACATTTGTCGAGATTCAGCACCATGCCGATTTGTGCGCGTACTCTCATTCTGCAGCCTCCGTCTTTTTGGGTTCATAGGTCTTCTCGCGGTCAAGCCAGTCGACGTTTTTCATTTTGCGAATGACGACGAACTCGTCCCGGTTTGCGCCCACGGTGCCGTAGTAGTTGAAGCCGTAGGACTGCTGGGCGTAGCCACCAATCATATGGGTCGGTTTCAGAACCGTGCGGGTCACAGAGTTGTGGATACCGCCACGGTTGCCTGTCTTTTCAGACCCCGGTGTGTTCACGATCTTTTCCTGCGCGTGATACATGAAAGTCGAGCCTTCCTTGATCCGCTGGGAGACAACCGCCCGCGCAGTCAAAGCACCGTTGATATTGTAGACCTCGATCCAGTCGTTATCGACGATACCGGCTGATTTCGCGTCCACCTCGGAAATCCAGACCACCGGCCCGCCCCTGTTCAGCGTCAGCATCAGCAGGTTGTCGGTATAGGTTGAGTGGATACCCCATTTCTGGTGCGGCGTGATGAAGTTGAGCACGAGTGTGTCGCCTTCATCCTGCACGTCCTTTGTGATCGTCTTGAGATCCACGGGAGGTCGGTATGACATCAAACCTTCACCAAACGCGCGCATCCACAAGTGATCCTGATAAAGCTGTTGGCGCCCTGTCAGGGTCCGCCACGGGATCAGTTCGTGGACGTTGGTATAACCTGCGTTATAGCTGACCTTTTCGCTTTCAATGCCCGACCAAGTAGGGCTTGAAATGATCTTGCGGGGCTGTGCCGCAATATCCCGGAACCGGATTTTATTGCCATGTTCGCCCTCGGCCAAGTGCGCATGTTCGCGCCCTGTGGCTTTTTCCAGCGCATGCCACGCTTTCACGGCGACGTTGCCGTTGGTTTCTGGTGCCAGCATCAAGATGACTTCGCAGGCATCAATCGCGGTTTCGATTTTGGGCCGGCCTGCGGCAGAACCATCCAACTGTACACCGTTCAGGGCGGCAAGGTTGTCGATCTCCTCTTGGGTTTCCCAGTTGATCCCTTTGCCACCATTGCCCAGCTTATCAAGCATTGGCCCAAGCGCCTTGAAGCGTTCATAGATGGCGGTGTAGTCCCGCTCCACGGCAATAAACGCAGGAGCAGTTTTACCCGGGATCAGATCGCACTCGCCCTTTTTCCAGTCTTTCACCTGATCCTGCGCAATTTCGGCAGGGGTGTCGTGCAGGATTGGAAGTGCGACGATATCGGTTTCGACTTCCAGATAGCCGGGCGTGATCTCCTGAAATTTCTTGGCAATGGCCTTGAAGATTTCCCAGTCCGATTTGCTTTCATACGCCGGGTCCACAGCCGCTTGCAGCGGGTGAATGAACGGGTGCATGTCCGACGTATTCATATCGTCCTTTTCATACCAACTGGCGGTCGGCAGAACGATGTCGGAGTAGACGCAAGTCGTAGACATCCGGAAGTCGATGGTCACCAGCAGGTCCAGCTTGCCGCGCGGCGCGTCCTTGTGCCACTTGGCTTCCTTAGGCAATTGACCGCCATCTTCGCCAAGATCTTTGCCCATGACACCATGATCGGTGCCCAACAGGTGCTTGAGGAAGTATTCGTGGCCCTTACCGGACGATCCCAGCAGGTTCGAGCGCCAGACAAACAGGTTACGTGGCCAGTTGGCAGGATTGTCCGGGTCCTCGCAGGACATTTCCAGATCGCCAGACTTCAGATTTTCCGCGACATAAGCCGGGATTTCCTTGCCCGCTGCCTTGGCCGCTTTGGCGACCTCGAGCGGGTTGGTTTTGAGCTGCGGCGCAGAGGGCAACCAGCCCATGCGTTCGGCCCGGATATTGTAGTCGATCATGCTGACGTCCCAGTCGCCTTCCGGCGCTGTCGGCGACAGGATTTCATCGGCTTTCAGCGTCTCATAACGCCACTGATCAGTGTGGGCATACCACGCACTGGTCGCGTTCATGTGGCGCGGCGGACGTGTCCAGTCCAACGCGAAGGCCAGCGGCTGCCAGCCCGTCTGCGGACGCAGCTTTTCCTGCCCCACATAGTGCGCCCAGCCGCCACCGGATTGACCGACGCAGCCACACATCACCAACATGTTGATGACCCCACGGTAGTTCATATCCATGTGGTACCAGTGGTTCATCGCAGCACCGATGATGATCATCGACTTGCCATTTGTCTTTTCCGCATTCTCCGCGAATTCACGGGCAACATGGATGATCTTATCGGCAGGCACGCCTGTTATTTTCGAGGCCCATGCGGGTGTGCCAGGCATCTCATCGGCGTAGTCGGATGTGACCCAATCACCACCCAGTCCACGATCAAGGCCGTAGTTGGCGCAGAATAGGTCAAAAACCGTGGCGACCATAATCTCGCCGTCCGATGTCTTGATCTTCTTGACCGGAATGTTGCGGGTCAGAACGTCTGGGTGGGTCGCGTCGGTCTTGAACTGACCGAAAGCTTCACCGCCGAAGTAGGGGAAGTCGACGCCGACAACATCGTCGTAGTCTTCTTCCAGAACGAGGCTCATCTTAAGCTTCGTTTCAGCTTCTTTCGCTTTTTCTTCAAGGTTCCATTCGCCGTCTTCGCCCCAGCGATACCCGACCGAACCATTGGGTGCGACAAAACCCTTTGAATTCTCGTCATAAGCGACGGTCTTCCATTCAGGGTTGTTGTCTTCGCCCAGCTTGCCATCCAGATCATCGGCCCGCAGAAAGCGGCCCGGCACAAGTTTGCCGTTTTGCTCATCGAGCTTCACCAACATCGGGAAATCAGAATACTTGCGGGTGTAATCCTCGAAATACTCGGTCTGACGGTCGAGGTGGAATTCGCGCAGAATGACGTGGCCAAAGGCCATCGCAAGCGCTGCATCAGTGCCTTGGCGCGCGTTCAACCAGACGTCGCCAAACTTGGCGGCCTCTGAATAGTCAGGGCAGATCACGGCGGATTTGGTGCCCTTATAGCGTGCCTCAGTATAGAAGTGTGCGTCCGGCGTCCGTGTCTGAGGTACGTTGGAGCCCCACAGCAAGAGATAGCCCGCGTTGTACCAGTCTGCGCTCTCCGGAACGTCAGTCTGCTCGCCCCACGTCATGGGTGATGCGGGTGGCAGGTCACAATACCAGTCATAGAACGACATGCAGACGCCGCCCATAAGGCTCAAATACCGCGAGCCAGCAGCGTAGCTGACCATCGACATCGCAGGGATCGGCGAGAAGCCGAACACGCGGTCAGGCCCATAGGTTTTCGCAGTATAGGCGTTTGCGGCAGCGGTAATCTCGGTCGCTTCATCCCACGTGGCACGCACGAACCCGCCCTTGCCGCGCGTCTCGACATAAGATGCGCGCAGGATCGGATCGGCTTGGAGTTTGGTCCAAGCTTCAATGGGCTCCATGGTTTCGCGCATCTTGCGCCAAACCTTCATGAGGCGGCCACGGACCAGCGGGTTCTTCACCCGGTTCGCCGAGTAGAGATACCAACTATAGCTCGCCCCCCGCGCACAACCGCGCGGTTCGTGATTGGGCAGATCGGCGCGTGTGCGCGGATAATCGGTCTGCTGCGTTTCCCAAGTGACGATCCCGGATTTGACATAAATCTTCCAGCTACAAGACCCGGTGCAGTTCACACCATGAGTCGAGCGGACGATTTTGTCGTGCCGCCACCGGTTGCGATACGTGTCTTCCCAATCGCGGTTCTCACGAGTGACCTTACCGTGACCATTAGAAAACTCTTCCAGTGTCGTGGACTGGAGGAAATTCAATCTATCGAGCAGATGGCTCATATCATTTTCCTTTATTATTGAGCAGGTTGAGCGGCGGCAGCGGATCCGCGACCACGTTCGATGTCATGGAGAAGCCCACCGGGTCGGGTGTAGAACACCCAAGTTACGAGCAGGCAGAGCACGTAGAAGCCAAGGAAGGCCCAGAGCGCGCCATTCGGTGCTCCGGTGATGGCAATCGAGGTGCCGTAGAGCTTGGGGATAAAGAACGCACCGTAAGCTGCAATCGCAGAAGTGAAGGCAATGATCGCAGCACTTTCACGCTCGGCTTGTTTGCGGCTCGCCGCAGCATCCAGTTCTGGCATAAGGCGCGGAATCTCGCGGCCCATGATCGCTGGGATCATCTGGAAGGTTGACGCATTACCGATACCGGTCAGCAAGAACAGCGCCATGAAGCAGGCGAAGAAGCCCATGAAGCTGCCGCCCTGTCCGTCCGAGGGCAAGAAGAAGATCACACCATAAACCGCGATAATCATACCCAGGAAAGTCCAGAAGGTGACGCGTCCGCCGCCAAACTTGTCGGAAATCCAACCTGTGCCCGCACGGCTGAGCGCACCAACGAGGGGGCCGAGGAATACGTACTGCAACGCATTCACGTCAGGGAACATCAGGCGGGTGAGCAACGGGAAGCCAGCGGAGTACCCGATGAAGCTGCCGAAGGTGCCAGTATAGAGCACGCACATTACCCAGTTGTGGAACCGGCTAAAGATGATGGCTTGATCCCGGAAGCTGGCCTTGGCATCGGCAATGTCGTTCATACCGAGCCATGCCGCTGCTGTCGCGATGATGATGAAGGGCACCCAGACAAAGCCTGCGTTCTGCATCCAAAGCTGGCTACCGTCATCCAAGGTGACCGGCGCACCGCCCATGGCCCCAAAGACGCCCGCCGTAATGACGATGGGGACCAGGAACTGCATGACGGACACCCCGAGGTTGCCCAACCCGGCATTGAGCGCGAGTGCATTGCCCTTCTCCGCTTTCGGGAAGAAGTAGGCGATATTGGCCATGGAGGACGCAAAGTTGCCGCCACCCAGACCGCACAGGAGCGCGAGAGCAAGAAAGATGAGATACGGCGTTTCAGGGTTCTGCACCGCATAACCGATCCCGATCGCAGGAAAGAGCAGCGAAGCCGTTGAAAGCGTTGTCCAAAGCCTGCCACCAAAGATCGGCACCATGAAACTGTAGAAGATGCGCAAAGTAGCGCCGGACAGCCCTGGCAACGCAGCAAGCCAGAAAAGCTGTGACGAAGTGAAGTCGAACCCGATCGCGGGCAAACGTGCCACGACCATTGACCAGACCATCCAGACTGAGAAGGCCAGAAGCAGCGCAGGGATTGATATCCACAAGTTGCGCCGCGCGACAGCCTTGCCCTTGTCGGCCCAGAATGCCGCTTCTTCAGGCTGCCATTCTACCAGCATGCGTGGCATCGTTGTCCGCTCGGGAACGTGAATCTCTTGCATTTCGGGAAGTTCCGGCAGTTCGTCAAGCGCTGGACCGTGTGCTGCGCGCTCCATTGATCGCACCGAAAGATGCATCCATCCCAAGGAGATTGCGACCACGGCGAACAGAAGCGCAAAGCAGCTCGTGTAGATACCTGTCAATTCAAGCAATGCACCAAAACTAACGGGCAGAATGAAGCCACCAAGTCCGCCAATCATGCCGACAAGGCCACCAACAGCACCGACATGATGCGGGTAATAGACCGGAATGTGCTTGAACACGGCAGCTTTTCCGAGGCTCATGAAGAAGCCAAGAATGAACAGTGTAATGACGAACGGCCAAACGCTCATTTGGGTGGAAAAAGAGATCGGCCCGTTCTTGCCCTGGATGATGTAATCGGTCGGCGGATAGGAGAGCATGAACAGCAGTACGAGGCTGAAACCAAAGGTCCAGTACATGACCTTCCGGGCACCGACCTGATCCGACAGATGGCCGCCGTAAGCGCGAAACAAGGAGGCAGACAGCGAGAATGCTGCCGCAGACATGCCTGCGGTCCGCACATCAAGGCCGTATACGTCAATCAGGTAGTGGGGCATCCAAAGTGCAAGCGCGACAAAGCCACCAAAGACAAAAAAGTAATAGAGCGAGAAGCGCCAGACCTGGATATTCCGCAGCGGTGCGAATTGCTGTGCCAGACTTGGTGCTTTTACGCCAGACTTGCGTCGCGCAACTAATTCAGGATCGTCCTTTGCGAACAGAAAGAACACGACTGCCATGATCGCAAGACCAACGGCCCAGACATGAGCAACCCCCTGCCAGCCGTAGGCCACCATCACGAAGGGCGCGACAAATTTGGTAACAGCCGCGCCGACGTTGCCCGCGCCAAATATGCCTAGTGCCGTTCCTTGGTGGCCTGCATCATAGAAGCGCGAAACATATGCGACACCAATAATGAAAGAGCCACCAGCGAGGCCGATGCCAAGGGCCGCGACAAGGTACATGATGTAGGTCGATGCGAAAGTCAGCGCCCATGTCGCCATCGCAGTCAAAAGCATCTGCGCAGTGAATACCAGTCGACCGCCGTATTTCTCGGTCCAGACGCCCAGGAACAGCCGCGTGATCGAGCCCGTCAGGATGGGCGTTGCAACCAAAAGGCCGAACTGAGCCTCGTTGAGGCCGAGCTCGGCTTTGATCCCGACACCAATGATGGAAAAGATCGTCCAGACAGCAAAGCACGCTGTAAACGCAACGGTGCTGAGCCCGAGGGCTCTGTTTTGATCGGCTCTGCCGACGGTTCCGGCACTGTCCATGGTAGGTCCTCCTGGCAAATGTGCTTGCAACATGCCCAATTCGGGCTTGTGCACAGGGGTGGAGGAATTCGAGACGGGAAGGGTTGATCTACATCAAGAAACAGGAAAATCGTAACGAAATAAATGACTAACTGAATTACATCAACTCTTATACTATGGTTCATCAAGTCAGGAGCCGTACACATCAATCACCCGCTTGACATTTATCAAGTGGGCCTAAAAGATACCTCAAACCAGAGAAGGCGGAGGCCAAAGCGGACATGTCTGAGTCGTATAAGGAGGAGATTCGCGACCTGACATTGTTCGCCAACATGGACGAGACAAATTTCCGTGCCCTTATGCGCGGCGCCTATGTTCAGAACTTTCCGCCCCGAATTGATCTCATTCATGAAAATGAGCCACCGGACTTTCTGCATGTTGTACTGTCGGGTTCCGTCGATTTGTTCTCGGCGTGGAATGGGCGGGAGACAAGCATGGCGACCGTCAGACCCGTGTCGACCTTCATTCTCGCAGCCAGTGTTCGGAATTTGCCATATCTGATGTCAGCCAGAACACTCGAGAAGAGCCGCATTGCCCTCATTCCCTCCCAGGATGTGAGGGCTGTATTCGCTGAGGATAGCGTTTTTGCCCAGGCAATCGTTGCGGAGCTTGCCCAGTGCTACCGAGCAGTCGTGAAAAACACCAAGGATCTCAAGCTACGTACATCACTTGAGCGTCTCGCAAACTACTTGCTGCGCCAACAGGCTCGCACTGGATCGCTCGAGTTCGATCTGACGATGGAGAAAAGGCGTTTGGCGTCTTTTCTGGGCATGACCCCCGAAAACCTCAGCCGAGCGTTCAAGGGCCTGGAGCCATACGGCGTCAAAGTCGCACAAAACCACATTGTGATCACCGACCTCGAAGACCTGACACGTTATGCCAAACCCAATCCGCTTATTGACGACTACTCAGCATAAGGACGCACCCATGACAAAATCTATGCCCGGCGCCGCCGGCGATCTTGCAGAACAGCAGCCGGATATCTGGAGCGCCTATGCCGCTCTGGGCAAAGCCTGCGCCGATGCCGGGCCTTTGACCGACCGGGAACGGCGCCTTGTGAAACTGGCTCTTGCAATAGGTGCAGCATCGGAAGGGGCAGTACACTCACACAGCCGTCGTGCACGGTCTGAGGGCATCGAAGATAGCGCACTCGCACAGGTGGCGCTGTTGGCGATTGGACCGCTCGGCCTGCCCCGCGCGGTGGCAGCCAAGACCTGGATCGAGGACACTGCTAAGAAGTGACTATGTCTAGACTTTGCCTCAGCCTGTTGAATCGTGCCGCATTTGCGCAGAACGAAGGCGTGGCCGATCCTTGCTCGGCTCGTGCAAGCCAAGTTTTGCAGATATCGACATTCAGACAGTCCAAACACCTCAATACGGCTGATTGAAGCTCTATTTCTCCGTAAACGTCTTCCTCAAACGCTGTTAATGCGTCGGTGATCTGGAGCATGTCCCCCATTTGACCAAGCCGCGCATCACGAACAACATAACAGCTACCCAATGCCTCGCGAATGGTCATACGCCCGGTTCCATTGAATATCCGTCAGCTTTCAGACGCAGGATGGAATCCCGGTTCGGACAAAACTCCGGTGGTGGCACGCCATCCGCCGCTGTCGCCAACCAGGTTGCGCAAGTGTCTCCACTTTTGCATTCGTAGCAGTTGATAATGCTGTCTCGAATTTCATCCTCCACATCCTGTGGAATACGCCGCTTCGGCAGCATTATGCCGGTAACGCTCAGCATCTTTCGCCTGAGCGCCATGCGTTCCTCAAATGCTCCTATCGTTGTCTCGAACAAACTTGACGTCATGATACGACACTCCTCCGGTGTGTTTCACACAATCAATCTAAATACAGAGTATGAGAGTTCCTTGATCTAGCTCAAACTCCCTGAAATAGCGCGTCGCGACGGCATTGGCCGTGTGACCACTGCGGACCAAAGTCTAACCCGATATGTATCGCTCCAGTTGATCAATCACGAAATCCTGGTCGCTGATCTTGCTTTTCACCAAGTCGCCGATCGACACAATGCCAATGACCTGATTCTCGTTGATAACCGGCAAATGACGGATCTTCTTTTCAGTCATCAATGCCAGACCCTGATCTGTTGATTGACTGGGGTCAGCGCAGACAACTGGCGTCGTCATGATGTCTTTCACTTGGGTTTTCGGAGAGGATTTACCCTTCAAGAAAACTCTTCGTGCATAATGGCGTTCGGTGACGATGCCGACCAGCATTTCGCGATCCAAAACAACAAGCGCTCCGATGTCGTGATCCGCCATCGCCTTGATTGCAGCAAGGACGGTATCATCGGGCGACACACTGAATACATCAGTTCCCTTCTCTTCCAAGATTTGTCGGAGCGTCTTCATCACGAACAGTTCCTTCAATCAAATAGCAATTGTATTGTAGTTGATTGAAGGAAACGGGAATTGATCAACGCCAATCTTCGCTTGGCATTTCACCCCAGCGGGCTAACTCCGAACAGCCACGGGTGCGCCCAGATCAGTCCGGCATAGAGTACCAGCCCAGCAATGAGGCGTGCGGATGCCGCGCGCCAAGAGACGGGTCTGATATTCCCAGTGCGGGCTGTGACTTTATCATGCAAGCGCTGCCATTCTGGCCCCATTTCCCGCTGCCGTCGCTTGTCCATCAGACGCCCACCGAGAGCTGCAAAGGCCGCAAACGCCCCGAAGAGAAGCACATGCGCCAGATCACCATTGGGAACGACATGCGACGCGGCCCAAAGGGTGAGCGCGAGTAGCAACGGATGACGGGTCACCCGAATAACACCAGCGCGTGTCGGTTCGAAGAGCTCGTTCCGCGCGCCTCCGAATGAAAACGGATTAGGTCGTGCAATTGTAAGGGCCAAGATCAAACATACCGGCAGCATAATGACCAAAGTCATATGTGCGTGCCATAGTGCCCAATTCCACAAGGGCACAAATGGCGCGCGTCCCGTGGCACCGATCAGCCAAACCAACGCTGCCAGCGACAGCGCCGAGTAGGCTAGCGTGAAACCGCCTAGTCCCAGCCGGGCTTGAAACCACGGTCGGATTGGCACCCGCAAGGGTAGCGAGTGCGTTGCGTAGAAAGCGGCCCACGCCAATGCAAATTCCAGCCAGCCCACAGCGCCCCTAGCCTCCCGGCCGCTTGTCTGCCGGCAAGCGCAGTAGCAACGGTCCGTAAACCACGACAAACCCGCCAAAAGCCAAGATCCAGCCAAGCCCAGCAACGTTCTGCAACAAAACAGCATCGGATGGCCAGTAACCGGCCCCAATCCGAGCCAGAACTGCAATAATCATGGAGACATATATTGCCACCGTTGCGGCCCCCGCCGTGAGCGGCTGGCCAGTATGCCCGAGCGTTGCGCGGGTCATCACGGCGAGCGTCATCAATCCGATGGCTCCCGCCATCCACAGATGCTGCGCCGACGCCGTACCCAACGTTCCAGGCCAGAGGATCTCTGCCCCGATTGCCAGAGATCCCAATGGAACAAATCCATAAGCGACGTGTAGAACAGTCACCAGCGGCTCCGCGCCGGTTCTATACCCCGCCCAACGCGCCAGGCGGAAAGCATGCAAGATCCCGGCCAACAGAAGGGCAAAGCCTGCAATCCAGTAGTCTGGCAGAACAACCCACATCAAAAGTGCAGCCAGCATGACAAGAAGCGCCACCTTGTCGAAACGCTGCATGGGCGGTGTCGGTAACCGCCCGGTCGAACGCTTAACCAGCCAGTTACGGGTAAACGATGGCACAACCCGTCCGCCAATCACGGCGATCATCATCACACCTGTCCCGAGCCCGAGGCGGAGACCATATCCCTGAGCTGCGTAAGCGCCATTTGCAGCTTCCCAATGGAACAGTCCATTGGCGAAAGCGAACACGGCAAGCAGGCCCAAGACGATAAGGTTGCGCCAATTCTTGCCCGCAATAATCTCCCGCGCAAGCACAAGACCGAGGGTGACAGGCATAGCCAGATCAGCGACCACCACCATAAGTGGTGGCAACATGAGCGAGAAGCTGACTGCGATACGTCCCAAGACCCAAAGCGCAAAAAGCGCCCCAAGCGACCAGCCAACAATCGGCAACCGTCCCGTCCAGTTCGGAACCGCCGTGAGCAGAAACCCCGCGACCACAGCCGACAGATAACCAAACAAAAACTCGTGGGCATGCCATGACACCGGGTCAAAGGCTGTCCGAAGTGTCAACAAGCCAGATAGTATCAAAACCCAGAACACCATGATCAGTACTGCCCAAACCGCAGCCCCAAGGAAGAACGGGCGAAAGCCAAAGCTGAGAAGTGGCGGGCCATTCCAAGCGCGCATTTGTTCTGCCGTACTGCTCATGGTGTTTGCCCTGAAAATTGCATTCCCGCTTCGGTGAGGATCAAATCAAGTGGAATGTCGTGGGGTTGTGGAAATATGGTCGTCAACCGTGCGGATTGGAATCCGATGCCGATGGTAAAAGGTCGCGGGTCAAGCGCCGCCAGTGTCCGATCAAAATACCCGCCACCATACCCAAGACGGTAGCCATCACTGTCCCAACCCACGAGCGGTGCCAACGTTATGTCGGGTATCAAAACCTCTGCGTCGGGAGGTGGGACAGGAATGTTCCAGTCGCCCCGCACCATGCGCGTCTCGGGGGTCCAGCGGCGAAAGACGAGCGGGGCCGCCTTCTGTTCCACGATGGGCAGGCAGACCGTGACACCCGCTCTATGCAACTCAGCCATTAGCGGACGCAGATCAGGCTCGCCCTTGATCGGCCAATAGGCCGAGACCACCCTACCCTGCGCGCCCAAAAAGCGCGCGGACAAGACTTCACGCAGATGTCTGGCAAGCGCCGCGCCCGCGGCTGCGCGGTCCTCGACGCTGAGCGCCTGGCGTTCGGTGCGCAGCCGAGCACGTTCCGCTTTGCGCCATCGCGCCACGTCCCGCGCTTGATCAGGATCCACTGCCATCGGATCAAAGTAATCCGGGGCGACCTCCCCTGCGAGGCACGGTGGCGAAGCAAAACTGCCTTTAGCGTCGGTGCCTGCCATCACCCCTGCGCCCTCAAACCGGCTCAAACTGTGGGAACAACACGTCATTTTCCAAGCGCATATGTTCCTCCAGATCCCCCAGAAACTCTGCAAGGCCAGTGTAAAGTGCGGTCCAGGTTCCGCAGGCCCCCTCCGGCAAGGTCAAACCGCCAGTTAACCGACGGATCTCACCAATTTCGGTAGCGTGGTCGTCATGGTCAGCACGCATCACCGCTATTGGATTTTCAATGCCAGGCATCCCACCCTTGCGAATGGCTGGGAAGAGGATCAATTCTTCCTTTTTCATGTGGACTTCCATCTCGCCGATCATCCGTTCTAACAGGTCAGACAGACCTTCAGGCACGTGGTCGTCGCCGAAATGCACCGTCTCGACCCTTTCAGCCATCTGGGCAAGCACGGGAAGCTGTTCGCGGTGCAGCGCATGATAACGTGTTTCGATATATCGGGTCAGCTCAGCAGGATCTTGTGGGGGGGTTGTTTCGGCCATTTCAGCATCCTTTCGTCAGCGTAAGTTGGGCATGGTTTTTAAATTAGCGCGGGCCGTGTCCTCCACGGCCATGTGCAAAGAGCGTGCAATCCGCTCGGCGCGTTCGATGACATGCGCAGCACCGGCAGGCGGGCAGGTCTCATTTGCAGTCTCGCGAAACAGGCTCAGCCAATGGTCGAAATGCGACCGTGTGACCGGCAAATGCGCATGTGCGGGCACCGGTGCGCCGTGATACTGCCCCGTCATCAACGCGACGGAAGACCAAAAAGCTACCATCCGCTCAAGATGTGGCTCCCATTCGGTGATGCGGCTTGCGAAGATCGGTCCAAGAACACTGTCCGCGCGAATCTTACCGTAAAACTGATGCACCAAATCCGTTAGCATCCCTTGGTCGAGGCCGGTTTTGTCCATGATCGCCCGGGTCATCTCGGGTCGTGCGGACGATATCCGCGGTGTATCAGTCTGCGTACGGGCCATCGCGGCCTCCTGAAGCATTTCACGTTGCATCAGTGGATAAACCTGTTAATAGGTATTGTAAATACCAATTCAATGCATGGAGGGCTTTGTGCGCCTGACTTCATTCACGGATTATGGTCTTCGCATGCTGATGCGCATGGCCAGCGCCCCGGAGCGGGCCTATTCCACAGCCGCATTGGCCGAGGAATTTGGCCTCTCGCGCAATCATCTGAGCAAGATCATTCAGCGCCTGTCACGCGGCGGGATCGTGGAAACGCGCAGAGGCGGCGGCGGCGGCGCGACGCTGGCATACCCTCCGCGGGACATCCGGCTGGGCGATATTGTACGCCTTCTCGAAGAGGATCAGCCGCTTGTCGAGTGTTTCCAGGCCGAGACAAACACATGCTCGCTTGACGGTAGCTGTCGGTTGAAAGCACGTTTGCGCACAGCGGAAACGATGTTCCTCGCAAGTCTCGACAACGCGACGCTCGCCGACATCGCACTTCCAAGATTGTCTTCTGACGCTTGAGTCACTGCTTTACCACTCGCTAAACGATATGGGCGCACCACAGGTCGGCTTGGCACTCCACCAAGCGGGCACCCGATCAAGATCGTTAACATCTCCAAAGAAATCGATATCTGTGTTTCGTCTGGGAGCGTTGTGGAACTTGAGGGTATCAGAATCCACATCAGCACAACGCACCAAAGTGAAAGACCGGACATAGACCGAACAAGAACCTATCGGGCCCTTTTCAATCCAGACTTCAATGAGACGTGGTGCGTGTCACGGACGAGTTTTTGGACTATGTTCGGTGGGAAGTGGGAACATTTCAGTACCGATTGACTTAGGTGATCGCGCTGGAAAACGCACCTGTTTCAAGATGTTCCCTTCCTGATCAATGACAAGCCGAACGGCTCGGCCAACGTAATAAAAAGTCAGACGCGCGCGCCCTGCATCTTCATCAACGCCTGCCTCGCTTATAGAAGTGATATCGCCACTGCGCATCAATGGTTGGATGTCTTGCGGCATAAGTTTGAAGGCCTCGGCAATCACAGCAGCATCAACGACAAACCCATCCTGAGTGACCTCAATCTGAGTCATGCATTATCTCTCCAATATCCATTTGCCGCTGCGACAGTTGCAAAATGCGTGGCGACGATCTGGCTTGATGCGATCAATGCGTCAGAGTTTTCAGCATATTCGGGACGCAGCTTTTCTCGGATGGCGGCGTCAGGCTGTGTCATCTTAATTGCGACACGGCTCAGTTTGACGGCCAGTTCATAGCCCTCTTCAGGTGTTTTCGTGATCAACGTGGGAAGCCAGGTTGTCATTGCTCTGTCCTTTCGGTTGAGGAGGGTTATCTTTCAGCGAAATGCGCGACGGTGATTTCTGGATCTTAAAACGGCGTGCCAATAGTAATTACCAATCATATCTTGAGACAATCACCGTCGTTCCGTCTAACTGGCCATTAGACCATGACACGCTCCGACCGCTGTCGACAGGCCAACGAGCACAAGCGGAGCTGACGAACCGAAACCCATCTCCCGATCAGTTTGACTGAGAGTTGATACCAGGATCACGCCACGATGACCCAAACAACGATCAGGCTCACCACGAGATAAACAAGCGTGTTTATCATCCAACGGATCAAACCGGCATCTCCTTCTGGATCCACACCCAGACGCTCACAGACCTTGGTTCCAGGCCAGAGAAAAGCTTCGGACAGGGACATCGGTTTTACCTCCAAATAGGTATTTCTGATACGTATTACCTAGTGCTTTCAAATACGCATTGCAAATGCTAAATATGTAAATATGCAATTGGACAAATTCACTGACTATGCTCTTCGCGTTCTGATGACCCTGGCGGTGCGTGCTCCTGCACGGGTGCCAACTTCCGAGATTGCGACGATCTTTGGATTATCGGAAAATCATTTGTCAAAAGTCGCGACCCAGCTTGTTCGCGAGGGCTTTGCCGCATCGGAACGAGGGCGCAACGGGGGTCTTACTCTTGCGCACCCGGCAGATCAGATCCGCGTCGGAGCAGTTGTACGAGCGATGAAACGCAATGACCCTGTGGTAGAGTGTTTCGGGACGGACAAGTCTTGCCTTATTCTGCCTGCCTGCGGCCTACGCCAACCTTTGGCCCAGGCTCAAGAAGCCTTTTACGCCACTCTTGATAGCTTTACGCTTTCTGATGTTACAAGCTCCCAGCATGAGCTGAGCACATTGCTGGAAACCTGACGGAATTAAGTGGTCTCAGGTTCTGGGTTTTGGTCATCCGACTCATTGCTTTTTGACCCAAACGTCTTTGCGAGGCTGGCATCCACTGCCATGCGCAGACAAAACGTTCCCGCCGTTTCCCTGTCTTTCCACGCTAACGCACTTCTACTCCCTTGAAGCTGTTGCCGCGGGATCATTTCAGGTTCCTTTAATTGTCCTCACATTGGGGCCGTCCACCGACGTCCCGTCGCACTGGGATGCACATGACGGCACTACATCGACAATCCGAAACAGTTTCTCGCGGCAGCCGCATGCTGCGTAGCGCGCTTGGGTCCGCCATCGCACGGTATTTGGATGATACGCAAATCGTCGAAGTGATGCTCAACCCTGACGGGCGGCTTTGGTTCGATCATCTGTCTGACGGTCTGTGCGCGACAGATCATTGCATATCCCATGCTGATGCCGAGCGCATCGTCCGACTGGTCGCCCACCATGTTGGCACTGAAGTGCATTCCGGTGCCCCACGGGTGTCCGCCGAACTCCCCGAAACGGGGGAACGGTTCGAGGGGCTTCTGCCGCCCGTCGTGGCGGCGCCCACATTCGCGATCCGCAAACCCGCCGTGGCTGTCTTTTCGCTTAAGGACTACGTCGCCGCCGAAATCATGACGCAGGCACAAGGTGATGTCTTGCGCATTGCAATCGCAGATCGCAGCAACATCCTCGTTGCCGGTGGGACCTCTACCGGCAAGACCACACTCACCAATGCGCTCCTCGCCGAAGTTGCCAAGACTGATGATCGCGTTGTCCTGATCGAAGACACACGCGAGTTGCAGTGTGCTGCACCGAACCTCGTAGCCCTCCGCACCAAGGACAACGTCGCTTCGCTCTCAGATCTCGTCCGCTCGTCGCTACGTCTGCGGCCTGACCGGATTCCCATCGGTGAGGTGCGCGGTCCAGAGGCGCTCGATCTCCTAAAAGCCTGGAGCACAGGTCATCCCGGCGGCATCGGCACAATTCATGCCGGGACCGCTCTGGGCGCACTGCGTCGCATGGAGCAACTCATTCAGGAAGCCGTAGTCACCGTCCCCCGCGCGCTGATCGCCGAAACCATCGACCTCGTCGCCGTCCTGTCGGGGCGTGGTCACGCACGCCGCCTCTCTGAACTGGCCCGCGTCGAAGGCCTCGATGCGACGGGCAACTATCGTCTCTCCCCCGCAACTGTCACCAGCAAAGGATCCCCTTAATGTTCGTCCAAGGAAAACCCATCCGCCGGGCGGTCGACGCCCTTTGCATTTCCGCCTATGTCTCGCTGACCTTGGTCACCCCCGCCCGCGCAGCAGGTTCGTCGATGCCTTGGGAAGCACCATTGCAAGCGATCCTCGAATCCATCGAAGGCCCGGTTGCCAAGATCATCGCCGTGATGATCATCATCATTACCGGCCTGACCCTGGCCTTCGGCGACAGTTCGGGTGGCGCGCGGAGGCTGATCCAGATCGTCTTCGGCATCTCCATCGCCTTTGCCGCGTCGAGTTTCTTCCTGTCGTTCTTCTCGTTTGGTGGCGGTGCGGTGATCTGATGCATGATCCTGACGCCATCCCCGGCTTCGTCATTCCGGTCCATCGGGCGCTGACCGAACCGATCCTGCTTGCGGGCGCCCCACGTTCCATAGCCATCCTCAACGGCACCCTTGCCGCCGCCATCGGGCTTGGCCTCCAGCTTTGGCTGGTAGGGTTGCTGATCTGGATCGCTGGTCATCTTGCGGCCGTCTGGGCGGCGAAACGTGATCCACTCTTTGTCGATGTGGTGCGCCGTCATATCCGCATCCCCGGCCATCTCGGAGTGTGACCGATGATGAACCTCGCCGAATACCGACGCAAATCCTCCCATCTGGCCGACTTTCTGCCCTGGGCCGCCTTGGTTGGGGACGGAGTGGTCCTCAACAAGGACGGTTCTTTCCAACGCACTGCGCGGTTTCGCGGACCCGATCTAGACAGCGCGGTCCCTGCTGAGCTGGTTGCGGTTGCGGGCAGGATCAACAACGCGATGCGGCGGCTTGGCTCTGGCTGGGCAGTGTTCGTTGAGGCGCAACGGGTGCCCGCGCTATGCTATCCGGACAGCCAGTTCCCCGATGCGGCGTCAGCTTTGGTCGATGCAGAGCGCAAGGCGCAGTTCGAAGAGGAAGGCGCGCATTTCGAGTCGCGGTATTTCCTGACGCTGCTGTATCTGCCGCCCGCCGAAGAGGCCGCGCGAGCAGAACGGTTTTTGTATGAAGGACGCGATAACGAAAGCGGGGCCAATGCCCGCGAGACGCTGGCGAGCTTTGTCGACCGCACCGACCGCATGTTGCAACTTCTTGAGGGTTTCATGCCCGAGTGTGTCTGGCTCGATGACGCCGATACTCTGACCTACCTGCATGCAACGATCTCGACGAAAGTGCAGCGCGTGCGCGTGCCCGAAGTGCCGATGCATCTGGATGCGCTGCTCGCCGATCAGCCGCTGACCACCGGGCTGGAACCGATGCTGGGGAACGCGCATCTGCGCATCCTCACGATCACCGGTTTCCCGAGCGCGACCACGCCCGGCATTCTCGACGATCTCAACCGGCTCGCCTTTCCATATCGCTGGTCGACTCGCGCGATCATGCTCGACAAGACCGACGCCACACGTCTGCTCGCCAAGATCCGGCGGCAGTGGTTTGCCAAGCGCAAATCCATCGCGGCCATCCTCAAGGAGATCATGACCAACGAGACGTCAGCGCTTCTGGATTCCGATGCCCACAACAAGGCCATGGATACCGATGCGGCCCTGCAGGAACTCGGCTCTGATCTGGTCGGCGAGGCCTTTGTCACCGCGACGGTTACGGTCTGGGATGCTAATCCACGCATCGCCGACGAAAAGCTGCGGCTTGTCGAGAGGGTTATTCAGGGTCGCGATTTCACCTGCATCACCGAGACCACAAATGCGGTCGAAGCCTGGCTTGGCTCCCTGCCCGGCCATGTCTATGCCAATGTCCGCCAGCCGCCAGTGTCAACACTCAATCTGGCCCATATGATCCCGCTATCAGCGGTTTGGGCAGGCCCTGAGGAAGATGATCATTTCGCAGCCCCTCCGTTGCTCTTCGGCCAGACCGAAGGCTCGACCCCGTTCCGGTTGTCCCTGCATGTCGGCGATGTCGGGCACACACTGGTCGTCGGGCCAACTGGCGCGGGCAAGTCCGTGCTGCTGGCCCTGATGGCCTTGCAGTTTCGCCGCTACGCCGGTGCGCAGGTCTTTGCCTTCGATTTCGGCGGATCCATCCGGGCCACGGCGCTTGCCATGGGCGGTGACTGGCATGATCTGGGCGGCGCGTTGTCCGAAGATGTGTCCGATCCCGTCGCCTTACAGCCCTTGGCCCGCATTCATGAACCCGCGACCCGCAACTGGGCCGCAGACTGGATCGCCAACATCCTTGCGCGCGAAGGCGTGACGGTTACGCCTGACGTGAAGGACCACCTTTGGTCCGCACTGTCGTCTCTGGCCTCCGCGCCGGTGGGTGAACGCACCCTGACGGGCCTGTCGGTGCTGTTGCAGTCTCAAGACCTCAAACGCGCCTTGCAGCCCTATTGCATCGGTGGCCCCTTCGGCCATCTGCTAGATGCCGAAGACGAGCAGCTCGGCACAGCCACCGTTCAAGCCTTCGAGACCGAAGGTCTGATCGGAACCGGCGCGGCCCCTGCCGTGCTGGCTTATCTCTTCCACCGCATCGAAGACCGCCTCGACGGATCGCCCACCTTGCTGATTATCGACGAAGGCTGGTTGGCGCTGGATGACACAGGTTTCGCGGGACAGTTGCGCGAATGGTTGAAGACCCTGCGCAAGAAGAATGCCAGCGTCGTCTTCGCCACCCAGTCATTGGCGGACATCGACAGTTCGGCCATCGCGCCCGCTATCATCGAAAGCTGCCCGACCCGGCTGTTCCTGCCGAACGAACGCGCCCTCGAGCCACAGATTGCCGAAATCTATCGCCGCTTCGGATTGAACGACCGGCAGGTCGACATTCTCGCCCGGGCCGCCCCGAAACGCGACTACTATTGCCAATCCCGACGCGGCAACCGTCTCTTCGACCTCGGTCTGGGCGAGATTGCCCTCGCCTTCGCCGCGACCTCGTCCAAATCCGATCAGTCCGCGATCTCCCGCATTCTTGCCGAGCACGGGCGCGACGGATTCGTCTCGGCCTGGCTGCGCGAACGCGGTGTGGACTGGGCGGTCTATCTGCTTCCCAGCCTGACGAATCTGGCACCTGTGCCACCAGCTTCAGACATCGAAGGACCATACGCAAAGGACTCGTCAGTGGGTCCCTCACCCCTCACCCAAAAGGAGACGTCCCCATGACCGCCAAACACCTCACCCTCCGCCTTGCGACCGTGCTGCTTCTCGCAGCGCCGGTTGTCGGGACCGTTGCACCCACACCTGCGCACGCTTTTTTCGGCGGCTTCGGGCGCATCGTCTACGACCCGCAAAACCACGCCGAGAACATCCTGTCGGCCGCCCGTGCCCTCGAACAGATCAACAACCAGATCACTTCACTGCAGAACGAGGCGCAAATGCTGATCAATCAGGCGCGCAATCTGACCAGCCTGCCCTATTCGGCACTGCAGGGCCTTCAGCAATCGGTGCAACGCACGCAACAGCTTCTGGGCGAGGCGCAGCGCATCGCCTATGACGTTCAGGCAATCGATCAGGCCTTCCAGACTGATTACGGCCCGGCCTCGCTCACGGCCACAGATCAGGCGCTCGTCGATGGGGCCCGCGAGCGCTGGCAGACGACAGTCGGTGGTCTGCAAGACGCGATGCGAGTACAGGCAGGCGTCGTCGGCAATCTGGAGACCAACCGCGCACAGATGTCGGCACTTATTGGCGAAAGCCAGGGCGCGACCGGGGCCTTGCAGGCGGCACAGGCCGGCAATCAGCTGCTCGCCCTGCAATCGCAGCAAATCTCGGACCTGACAGCGCTGATGGCCGCACAGAGTCGAGCCCAAAACCTGGAAGCGGCGCAAATAGCCGCTGCGCAAGAGCAGGCACGTGAGCAGCGGCGGCGGTTTCTGGAACCCGGCACCGGCTATCAGCCGGGCAATGCCCAGATGTTCCAGAACTGAGGCAGGAGATGAAAGGCGCGCTCCTCCTTCGACTTGGCATTGGTGTTCTCGCCTTTATGGCGGTCCTCGCGACGCTGTTGGAGATTGCCCGAGAGGACGACATTGATGTCCAGTCCATCCCGGTCCTAACGGAGAAATCAGATTCGCTGCGGGCCGAGTTGCAGCGCTGCCGTGACCTTGGAGACGCCGCTTTGAATGATCAAGACTGCGTCGCTACCTGGATCGAGACCCGCCGCCGGTTCCTGACCCCGGCACCAACCTCAGACCCGGAGGAGTGAAACAATGGGCGGCACCGGCGTCATCGACCGTTTTCTTGAGGTCTTCACCAGCTACATCGACAGCGGGTTCGGCCTGTTGGGTGGCGAAGTTGCCTTCCTTGCTACGACGCTGATCGTCATCGACGTCACGCTGGCCGCGCTCTTCTGGGCCTGGGGCGCGGATGACGACATCCTCGCACGTCTGATCAAGAAAACCCTCTTTGTGGGCGTCTTCGCCTACATCATTTCGAACTGGAACGCGCTTGCACGCATCGTGTTCGAAAGCTTCGCCGGGCTCGGTCTGCAGGCCAGTGGCACCGGGTTCAGCGCCACCGATCTGATGCGCCCCGGGCGCGTGGCCCAGGTTGGCCTAGATGCCGGGCGACCCATTCTGGCCTCGATCTCGGACCTGATGGGCTATGTCAGCTTCTTCGAGAATTTCATCCAGATCATCGTGCTGATGTTCGCCTGGGCCATGGTGCTGCTCGCCTTCTTCATCCTCGCGGTTCAGCTCTTCATCACCCTGATCGAGTTCAAGCTGACGACGCTCGCAGGGTTCGTGCTGATCCCTTTCGGCCTTTTCGGCAAAACCGCGTTTCTCGCCGAACGTGTGCTCGGCAATGTCGTCTCTTCGGGCGTCAAGGTGCTGGTGCTCGCCGTGATCATCGGCATCGGGTCGAGCCTGTTCGGTGAGTTCACGTCCGGGTTTGGGGGAGATCAGCCCAATATCGAAGAGGCCATGGCCATCGTGCTGGCCGCCCTTTCCCTTCTTGGCCTCGGCATCTTCGGTCCCGGCATCGCCAACGGGCTGATCTCCGGCGGACCGCAACTCAGCATGGGCGCAGCTGTTGGCACCGGGCTCGTCGCCGGAGGTGTCACCGCCGTCGGGATGGCACGAACGGGCATGGCCGCAGGCGCTGCAGGACGCGGTGTAGTTGCAGGTGCCCGCGGCGGGGCCGCAACGGTCGGTGGGGCTTCCACAGCGTACAGTCTCGGATCCGCCGGACAAACCGGAGCCGCAGGCGTTTCGTCGGGGGTCGGTGGTATCGCGCGGGCTGGTGCCGGTGTCGCCGCCAGCCCCCTGCGCCGGGCCGCGTCAGCCTTGAGCGACAGCGCCCAAGGCGGGGCACGGGCGGCGGTTGCGGCCAGCGGCGGTGCCATCACCGGTGGCGGTCGTCCTGATGCCCCGACACCTTCCTCCAGCCCGCCTGCGTGGGCCGCGCGCATGGGTCGCGCACAAACGCTTCACCATGGGGCGACGGCCGCCACCCATGCCTTGCGCTCAGGCGACAGCCCCGGCGGTGGCACCTCTGTCAGCCTTTCGGAAAGGGATCCCTGATGTTCAAACGCCCCTCACTCACCTACGGAAAGACCCCGGAACCCGAGACCCCCTATCAGAAGGCGGCACAGGTCTGGGATGACCGCATCGGCTCGGCCCGCGTGCAAGCCAAGAACTGGCGTCTGATGGCTTTCGGATCGCTGTTTCTGTCATCAGCACTGGCCTTCGGTCTCGTCTGGCAATCCGCGCAAGGCACGATCGTGCCTTGGGTCGTCGAGGTCGATCGGCTGGGAGAGGCTCGCAGCGTCGC
>TARA_R110002126_G_scaffold239409_1_pt1 | contig 140566 bp, 147 predicted proteins | sample TARA_R110002126 | Tara Oceans TARA_R110002126 (sample SAMEA4397536) | marine metagenome | biome: Polar Biome; feature: [DCM] deep chlorophyll maximum layer (ENVO:01000326); material: water (ENVO:00002006), including particulate matter (ENVO:01000060) such as... | depth 30 m
TGTTTTTTGAGCCGCCGTCATGCGCTGCAATGCTAACAATCTGCTGATGGTTTAAGTTAAAAGATGGGGAGAGAAATATATTACAATTGTTTAAAACAAATTCAACCGTTTTTTTAGATGATGCTCTTAATATTAACTTGTTAGACATTAATTCCGTAAAACCCTTGGCCAACAAAAGCGTTAATTCATTATTATATCGCTCAGTAGATATCTTTAATTTTACTAATCTATCTGGGACTGGCTGACTAGAGAATGGCATATTTGCATCACTTAAAAGAATCTTATTTGGCACTAAGCGTACCAAAAGACTTCAAATCAGTCAATAAGGACCTTATGAGTGCATATTTACGCGAACAGCAAATAATATCAATGAGTTATCAAGAGCGAGTTATCCCACCTATTCAAATTACCCCGAGAACCACTACACCTTAGGTTGCCTGCCTTCATCCGGCGCTTGCTCGCTACTTTCATCTTCACCACGTGAATTTGGTTGCGCATAAATAGAATTATTTAATCTTAATGCCCTCAAAGCTTCTCGACTTACCGCCTCTTTAGCCACACACAGCTCAAGTAATGCGGTTAAGTCCACTTCACCACCAAAACGTGCGGCATGCGTGGTTACCGGTTCGTTCAATTTAAAACGATCTTGAATATAGGTTTGAAAACTTGGGTCTTCATCAAATTGATATGGATATTTTTCACGTAATGCTTCAATCAATGCCGTTTGGGCATCTTCGGGAATATTCATCTCCGCGAGCTTCTCGCCACCCATCCCTGTTTCACACACAGTATCCCAATCTATTTTCCATTCCACCGCCTTTGCCGGATACTCTAAAATGCTTTGTTTAAAATGCTCCCGTACATACTCACGCAGCTCTTGTTTAATATCATCCATGGTTAATATTTTAAGTAACCGATGACCTAAGACCGATTGAAATAAACGACGTTTTACGCCCGAATAACAGCTGGGTTTATCACCGCGTAAATCATCATATTCTTCTAAAACGCCTTGGGCATTTATACGGCTGCTATCCCAATTATGTGCACGACCAATATGTGCTAATTCATCAATAAAATGCTCAAGCCGTGTGTCAAGCGTATGCCCGTCACACGGAGGCGCATTCTCATCAAGAGCGCCAAGATAAAACATCGCAATCAACGGCTGGTATTCTTCAAAAGTAGACCATCCTCCCGTATGATCATGATTTACATAGGGAGCATCAACGGCCATCCAAAGATTCGGTTTACTTAAATACCGAAAAACTGTGTGGTCTTGATGCTGATAATAAGCTTGTAACGCTTGCTCACGTGTGTCGGCTGATAGCGTTGTACTCAACACTTGCCAGTCGTTCCAATCAAAAGGCAAATCAAGCTCACGTCCATCACCTGTACGAACGCGTGCAGGCTGTTCTTGGTACCGCGTTTTCAGCTGCTCTCGTAAGGTTTGTATGAGTGCAGGGGCTCCACGCTGCTCTATCACCGGATGATACACCTTTAATGCGGCTTCCAGACGTTTTTGCTCACCAGACGTTAAGGCCGTCATCGACGACTCATGGTCGCGTGCTAGCGCTTCTAAATCTAAACCACCGCGCGCTTCAAGCCGATAAAAATCATGATTTCTTGCAAGCTCCGCGACTGCAGGTACTGTTAATAAAATTTCAGCCGCATCTTGATTACCCAAGCTTAAAGCCAACCGAAACAGTTCGTTCGGCTGATTTGGTGTAACAGCTGTATGTAATAATGCTTTAACGGACGGTATTTCAATCAAAAACCGGATATCATCCAGTAACGCGGGGTCATTTCGTCGAATAAGATTTCTTAAGATATAAAAACAAAGCTTTGCTTCTTCTGGGTCGATGATGTCAAATACAGCTCGGGGGTTATTGGCCTCTAAAGCCGTACATATCTCCTGCAGCGCGCTGAGCTTAGCATGAACAAACGGATGAACACACTGAGCTCCATATTCACGCTCATGCATTTCAGCATAAGCAAATACGGAAGAGAATTGAAGTAACCGATTGACGACGGGAAAATGGCCTTTACTGGCGGCGTCTTCAAAAGCATCATAATCCCCAGCCGTAATCATGACGTGTACGTTATTAGGCGCAAGCTCTGTAAGTTTGTCTATGAGACGCTCCATCCCCGCAAGGTGACCTTCCCTAGCAGCCGCTCGAAAAGCTTTATAATCCCCAGCCGAAATCATGGCTTGTACGTTATTAGGTGTAAGCTCCATGAGACGCTCCATCACCGCAAGGTGACCGTGGCCAGCGGCCTCTCGAAAAGCACCATAACCCCATCTCGAAATCATGGCTTGTACGTTAGCAGGGGCAAGCTCCTTCAGCTTATCGATGAGACGCTCCATCACCACAAGGTGACCGTGGCCAGCGGCCTCTCGAAAAGCATCATAATCCCCAGCCGAAATCATGGCTTGTACGTTATTAGGCGCAAGCTCCATGAGTCGCTCCATCACCGCAAGGTGACCGTGGCCAGCGGCCTCTCGAAAAGCTTTATAACTCCCTGCTTCAATCAACATTTGAAGCTGGCTTGGATTGGTTTCAATCAGTTTATCTACAAAATTTAAATGTCCAAGAATTGCCGAACACACAAAAATATCTTTGGTCGAGAGGCCCAATCGAGAAGCATAGACAATCAGTTCTGCATCAGCCACATCTGGATGACTGCAAACCAGCGCGAGCCACGTAGTTATCTTTTCCTTGGTTGTGCCAAGCGATTGGAGAACTCCTCTATCCAATGACTCCAAATAAACACCAAGCTCGCTTGTTGGGGCCTGCATGAGCGCAAGTTGAAAATCCGAAAGCTCATTACCAAAGAGCCACCACACATCCAAAGGTATCAATCGCGCCTGTGGGTGCTCCATTCGCTCAGCTTCAGAATCAAATCGCATGCTTGCTCGCCAACAGTAAATAGTTAGTTAATTGTTTAATGTCGCTTATTTGTGAACAAGCGCAATAACTACGTGTTTTGCTTGCCAATGCAGTTAAAAGGCATTTCTTTAAGACTGAATATGTGATATTATAACCAATGTGATTAAATTTAATTCTATTAAGGGGCTTCTATGAATCGCTACAATCTTGTTGATTACATCAATCAAGCTCCTGGCTTGATTTGCATTAAAGACAAACAGTCGGTGATACAAGCCTGTTCACCTCAATTCGCTCATTTAGTGGGATATAAAAGCCCAGAGGAAACACAGGGCATGACAGACTTTGATATGCGTTGTGACGCGGTCAATGGCGCGGATAAATTTATTGCTCAAGACAAAGATGCTTTCATTCGAGGGCAAAATAAGTCCATTAACATTTATACCTATGCCGATGGAAAGAAAGTCGTGATGTACGGCGAAAAAACGCCTTTGATATTTGATAACGAAGTTGTGGGTTTAAATATCACCGCTCAAGATTTAACGCATCTAGGCAATCTTGCAAATAAGTTTATTTTACTACTCAAAAGTGACGGTCATTTTTTATCTATTGATGAAAGAAAAGCAGCTACCTATATTTTTCACGACAGCTACCCTGGTGATTTACTTACCAAGAAAGAATCCATGTGCTTGTTTTATATTGTCCGCGGTAAAAGCAATAAGGAAATTTCTCAAATATTAAACTTATCTTGCCGGACCGTAGAAGGAAAAGTCGTCGCAATCAAGCAAAAGATGCACTGTGATTCTAGACATCAGCTCATCGAACATGCGTTACAAAAAGGGTATTTGGATATTATTATTAACCAAATACTTTTTTGCGATGATATCTCGTTGAATTTGAATTAAGGGCGTTTCTCCTGCACCTCCGCAAACTGAGGAACGGAGTTAAGCTGTTCGTAAGGCAGCGCTGTGATCTGCTCAACTAAAGCCTCAGCGCTAAGTTTACTTTCTTCGTAGCTAAAACTAAAATTCCATCCTCCGCCATTCATTGGATGAATTTCTGAGCGATTGATACAAGTAAATCCGAGTATAGTTAATGCTTCTGTTATTTTCTTAAAGGCACCCGAAAGAATATACAAATCAACATCTTCTTCAATACCAATACAACGCTTTGGATTATTAGCAGGATACCGTATTAATTCCTGAACTACTTTATCTTTAATTTGCTCGTATTTATTTTTTATAGCTTGCTGTTCTGCGTGAGTTTGCGTCGGCAACTTTTCCGTTATCATTGCTCTCACGCTCGCGACTCGAGTATTGCGGTTGTTTGACCCAAAAATACCACAAGACAGAAGAGTAGAATCATCCAGTGATTCTATATATTCAATTCGTAATGCATCCACAATTTTTCCAGCATATCCAACATCACCGTGATTATGATCATACTGAGTTGAATCGAAACTAGATCCAGTCAAGTGAGCTTTTATTGGTTTTGACCCAGCCCCTAAATCAATATAATCAATATAACCTTGCCTATTTTTTAGAGCCTCATCAATGATAAACTTTGAATCTTTATAGGAAACAGGCCTGAATAATCGTTGAGTCATAACAGGCGATGAGTTAAATCCCTTCCCAGCAAATTTTGCATGGTTATACAAAGCTAAAAGAACCAAAGGTTTGGGTAACTTTCCGAAAAAAACATGCATACTAAACATTATCTTAATGATGATTAGTATGCATGTTATCAATCAAATGATGTGACACCAAGCGTAATAACTACCTGTTAAGAGATAGATGACATCTCGTTGAGTTTGAATTAAGGGCTTTTGCACGTATCACGCAACTTTTTAAGTTTTTCAGCGATTTTAATTTCTAACCCGCGTTCAACCGGTTGATACCAATGCGGTTCCGTCATACCATCAGGAAAATATTGCTCACCTGCTGCAAAACCACCCGGTTCATCATGTGCATAACGATAATTTTTGCCATGCCCTAATTTTTTCATGAGATGCGTCGGAGCATTACGTAAATGCATCGGTACATCACGTGACTTATCACGTTTCACAAACGCCTTGGCTTGATTATAAGCCAGATACCCCGCATTGCTCTTAGGTGCCACAGCTAAATAAATCACCGCTTGTGCTAACGCCAACTCACCTTCGGGCGAACCCAAACGCTCATAGGTTTGTGCAGCCTCATTCACGATCTGCATCGCACGTGGATCGGCAAGGCCGATATCTTCCCAAGCTATTCGCACAATACGCCTCACCAAATAGCTTGGATCAACACCCCCATCTAACATGCGACATAACCAATACACGGCAGCGTCAGGATTTGATCCACGCACAGATTTATGCAAAGCCGAAATTTGATCGTAAAAAAAATCGCCCGATTTATCAAAACGTCGTGTTGTTGTACTTAATATTTCTCCTAGATTCTCAGCAGTAAACACATAGATTTCTTGATGCGTTGCAAACACATCGATTTGTTCTAAGCTATTCAGCAAGCGCCGGGCATCACCATCGGCATGGTTTATTAATAGTTTTTTTGCTTCATCATCAAAATTTAAATGCCCGAGTTTTTTTTGTTGTGCGCGTTCTAATAAAAGCTTCAGTTCATCATGACTCAGCGACTGTAAAACATGGGTCTGTATTCGTGATAATAACGCGTTATTCACTTCAAACGAGGGGTTTTCAGTTGTGGCGCCTATCAGCGTCACTAACCCTGATTCGGTGTAAGGCAGTAAGGCATCTTGCTGAGATTTATTAAAGCGATGGATTTCATCAATAAATAAGATGGTTCTGAGCTGAAGCGCTTGGTTATTTTTAGCTAAATCCATCGCCGCACGAATATCTTTAACGCCAGAAAACACGGCGGATAATGCTATCCATTCGCACCCAAAGGCTTTTGCGGTCAAGCTTGCAAGCGTAGTTTTACCGACACCGGGTGGCCCCCATAAAATCATGGAATGCAATTTCCCGCTTTCAAACGCGATGTTTAACGGCTTGCCTGGACCTAATAAGTGCTTTTGTCCAATCACCTCAGAGATATCTTGAGGTCTTAATAACTCGGCTAGCGGCGTGCTATTTTCTTCGAGTTCTATCATCTTAGGTTGATTCACGTGAATTATTTAATTGATTTGAGCTTAATGTTTGAGTAAAACGTAGTAAGTAACCATCGGGATCTAAAACAATAAACTGCCGATTATGCAACTCGGTATCATCCATGCGATAACATTTATCTTCTATCGACATTAAGATATTAGCTCCACATTGCTGAACGTGCGCGTAGAGTGCATTAATTTGAGTCGTTCTTATCTCAAAATTGATTCCGCGTCCAAAGGGCTTTTCCAACGGCGCCTCAAGCCATATTCGTTTTTGTCCCGCGTCGCTGAGTTCATCTAACATGATGCGTGCACCTTGACGACGAAGCATAGCAAACCCCTCTTCTTCACGTTGATATTGGATTTCGAAGCCCAACACCTCCGTATAAAAAACAAGGCTTGTTTTAATATTCGAACAATATAATTCCGGTGTGAGTGGTGTGATCAACGCGTTATTTGTCATACGTTTTAAGCTCTTGAGATATCAAACGCCATACTTTCTTGGATATTGCTATGCCCAAGCGCTAAGGCAATGACACGATCAACTCCAAGTGCGACACCCGATGATACCGGTAAACCATGTTTTAATGCGTCCAACAGATAAAAATCAGGTTCGGGTATGGTAAGACCGCGTGCTTGACGTGTTTGTATATCGTTATCAAATCGCGCGGCTTGAATGCCTGCATCCGTGAGTTCATGAAACCCGTTCGCAAGCTCAACACCACCGTAATACACTTCAAAGCGCTCGGCAACACCGTTGTTCACACAAGCCAAAGCCGCTTGGGATACTGGAAAATCAATCACACCGACAGGCCCTGAATAGTTCGCTAAATAAGGCTCAACCACATGGCTCATCAATAAAAATAAATATTGGTCCCGATCCGTTTCGTCATGGGGCAAAACTTGATCTAAATCAAAACGCTGCAAGCATGTTTGTAGCTCAGCACATGAGGTATCAAATGGGTCTAACTGACAGGCTTTCAAAAACGCCTCTTGATAACTAAGTATATTCAGCGGCTCGCAATCTAAAATTACCTGCAAAAAATCACCTACTTCGGCCAATAATTCATGGTGATTAAAACCTGGGCGATACCATTCAAGCATCGTAAACTCAGGGTTATGCCAACGCCCGCGTTCATCATCTCGAAAGGCACGTGCAAGTTGAAATATTGGCCCACTACCGGCTGCAAGCAGACGCTTCATGTGATATTCAGGTGAGGTTTGTAACGCATAATTTTTGCCAGAACAACGCGCGTGTATCACCTCAAGATAAACATCAGTCACACCATGCGAAGCCATCACAGGCGTTTCGACTTCGAGGTAATCACGTGCATTAAAAAAGGCGCGTAGTTGCGCCATAATACCTGCACGCTGCTGGAGCGCTTGAATAGAAGCTGAGGGTTTCCAAAGGCTCGCTAAAGAAGACTCGGCATGCATTAATAAAACATCCCCAACTCAAGCCGTGCGGCTTCACTCATACGATCATTTGTCCAAGGTGGCTCCCAGATGAGCTCAACCGTACACTCACGCACGCCTTCGACGGGAAGCACGGATTGCTCAACCGTACCTGGAAATGTTTGTGCCACAGGGCAGCCAGGCGATGTGAGCGTCATTTGAATATGAACGTGTTGCGTCTCATCAATCGCCACATCATAAATTAAACCTAAGTCATAAATATTAACCGGAATTTCAGGATCAAACACTGTTTTTAATGCAGTAATAATCGCCTCTTTGAGTGCCGCCTGTTCTTTTTTTTGCTTGTTAAATCCTAACATACCGCTACTCCGTGCTTACCAAGTTTGTATTAACATCTTTATTTAACGCAGCATCTAATGCATGCCATGCAAGCGTTGCGCATTTAACCCGAGCCGGGAACGCACGAACACCTTCAAACACCGTAAGTTTGCCCAATGCCGCGCCTGGCGCTGCATCATCTTGTGTTAATAACGCATGAAACTGCTCAAACAACGCATGTGCTTCTGCTTCTGTTTTGCCTTTTAAAGCTTCGGTCATCAGCGACGCGGACGCTTGAGAAATAGCACAACCTTCGCCGACAAAGCTCACGTCTTGCATCACGCCTGCTTCCAGTTTGATATACACCATCAGCTGGTCACCGCACAAAGGATTCACGCCGCGTGCTTCACACGTAGCGCACGGCATCGCATGATGATTACGTGGGGTTCGGTTGTGATCGAGAATCACTTCTTGATAAAGCGCTTGTAAATCCATGGTTAGGCAAACATCCTATTGATTTGTTGCAAGCCCTCAATGCAGCGATCGATTTCTTGCGCAGTATTATAAAAAGATAAAGACAATCGCGTGGTCGCAGGCACACCAAAAAAGTCCATCAACGGCATGGCACAATGATGCCCACTACGTAACGCAAGGCCCAAGCTATCTAAAATCGTGCCAATATCATGCGAATGAATACGTTCGTGAACAAACGAAATAATCGGTAATTTGTTCTCAACATGCCCAATAATACGAAAGCCCGGTAATTGCTCAATTGCTTGCGTCGCATAGATTAATAAGGCTGATTCATAAGTTTTGACGGCGGTGTTATCTAATGCACTTAAATAATCTAAAGCCGCGCCCCAACCAATCACCCCTGATATATTAGGCGTACCCGCTTCAAATTTACCCGGCAACGGTGCGTAGGTGCTATGACTGATGTGCACGGTTTCAATCATGTCCCCGCCCCCCTGATAAGGCGGCATTGCATCAAGCAAAGCTTTGCGTCCCCACAGCACACCTACGCCCGTAGGCCCGTACATCTTATGCGCTGAAAAAACATAAAAATCACACCCTAAATCCTGCACATCAACCGGCAAATGCGCGACAGCTTGCGCGCCGTCAACCAAAACCGTTGCGTTATAGGCTTTAGCCGCTTGCACCATCTGCTTAATCGGGTTAATGACCCCTATTGCATTGGACGCATGGGTAATTGCGACCAAGCGTGTTTTATTCGATAACTTTTCTTCGAATGCTTGAAGCGAAATATCACCATGCACGTTCATCGGCACTGCACGGAGGGTTGCCCCCACCGCGTCACACGCCATCTGCCACGGCACAATATTAGCGTGATGCTCCATGTAGGTAATTAAAACTTCATCGCCTTCACGTAAATTCACGCGCGCAAAGCTGTTAGCTACCAAATTAATCGCTTCAGTCGCGCCACGCACAAAAATGCATTCAACCACGGACGCTGCGTTAATCAACGCACGAATTTTTTCGCGAACGGCTTCATACTGATTTGTCGCACGAACACTTAAGGCATGCACGCCTCGATGTACGTTGGCGTTATCATGCGCATAATAATGCGTGATGGCATCAATCACTGCACGTGGTTTTTGCGTGGTCGCCGCATTATCTAAATACGCCAGTGGGTGGCCATGGACAACTTGATCCAAAACAGGAAAATCGCGTCGAATCTGCTCCACATCAAACCCTACCGGTGTATTACTCATGCATCTTGCTCCACGTGTTGCACCAAAAGACTCGCCACCCGCTCACGAACACAAGCCGGTGCAATACTGCGAATATTTTCTGTTAGAAAGGCTTGAACCAAATAATGCTTCGCAAGCTCAGCTTCAATACCGCGTGTCGCCAAATAAAACAACGCATCTTCATCCAATTGCCCAACCGTTGCACCATGGGCGCACACCACATCATCGGCAAAAATTTCCATTTGCGGTTTGGTGTCGACTTCGGCTTTCGACGATAATAAAATATTTTTATTATACTGCTTCGCTTCTGTTTTTTGAGCGCCATGAGAGACCTGCACTTTACCGTTAAACACAGCGCGTGCACGACCGTTTAAAATACCTTTGTAATCTTGCTCACTGGTGCAGTTCGGCACGGTGTGTTTGACGATGGTGTGATGGTCCACATGCTGACTATCAGTCGGTGTATACAAACCGTTCATCAAACATGATGCGCCCGGCTCACATAATTTAATCACCGTATCACTTCGCGTCCACTGCCCGCCTAAGCTTACGCTATGGCTTTCAAATCGGCTGTCTGCTGCCTGTTCAACAGCAACTTCGCCTACATGAAACGCTTGGTCACCTTCACGCTGAATTTTACAATGCGTGACTTTGGCGTGAGCCGCAAGCTTAATTTCGGTGTTCACACTAGTGTAATATGGCGCGTCATGAACCTCACTGCCGTAATCCTCAACCAACACCAAGCTGCTACGGGCCTCAGCAACAACTAAATGCCTTAAACAGCGTGTTACGCCGGCTTCTGTTTGTGTATACAACAAACGTATCGGCTCATCGACTTGTACACCTTCAGGAACATAAACAAACATACCGTCTTGAAAATTAGCCGTATTGAACGCATGAAAACCATGCGTCTGCGGCATGATGTGGTTCAAATAAGGCTTGATTTTATCGGCATGCTGAACACACGCGTCAAGCAGTGGCAATACAAGCACACCGGCTGGATAAGCATGCGTTGCGTCTAATACCAAACTTGAAGTACTCGCCTTCGGCAGCGCGTGCTTTGCAAATACATCGGTCGCTGAATATTTCCAGTCTTCATCCGTACGCGTTGGAAAGCCCAGCTTTTCTAAGTCCGATGCGGCCTCTTTTTTTAAATCAACCAACCATGCGTCAGAACTCATGCTTGCTCCATTTTTTCGAGCCAGCTATAGCCTTTATCTTCTAACACTAACGCAAGCGACTTATCACCTGATTTAATAATTTTTCCATCGGCAAGCACATGAATATAATCAGGCTCAACATAGTTCAGTAAACGCTGATAATGCGTGACCATAATAATACCGCGCTCCGGTGAACGCATAGCATTAATCCCGCCCGCAATCACACCCAAGGCATCAATATCTAAGCCCGAATCGGTTTCATCTAAGATCGCAAGTTTTGGCTCGAGTGCAAACAATTGCAAGATCTCATTCCGTTTTTTCTCGCCGCCAGAAAAGCCTTCGTTGACGTTGCGGTATAAAAAGCTTTCGTCAATTTCAAGCTGCTTGCATTTTTCACGGATAAAGCCTAAAAAGTCCATGGCATCCATCGGTGTTTTGCCTTGAGCTTTACGAATCGAATTAACCGAAGCTTTTAAGAAGCTTACGTTGGCAACACCGGGTATTTCAACCGGGTACTGAAACGACAAAAACACACCCGCTTGCGCACGTTCAGCCGGTGATAACGGCGTGATGTCTTCACCCAAATAGGTGATGCTTCCGCCGGTAACTTCATAAGCCGGATGACCCGCAAGGATTTTAGATAACGTACTTTTACCCGAGCCGTTAGGCCCCATGATGGCATGTATTTCACCGGGCTTAATCTCTAAATCAATCCCTTTTAAAACCGATGTACCGTTGATTGATGCCTGTAAATTTTTAATTAATAACATATTATCCTACTGCCCCCTCTAAACTAATACCGAGTAATTTCGTTGCTTCAACCGCAAACTCCATCGGCAATTCTTTAAGTACCTGTTTACAAAATCCGCTGACAATCATAGATACAGCTTCCTCAGGATCAATCCCGCGCTGCTCACAATAAAACAATTGATCTTCACTGATTTTCGACGTCGTTGCTTCATGTTCTATTTGGCTTTGTGCTTGCTTAGATTCTATATACGGAAACGTATGTGCAGAACAATCACTGCCCATCAACATCGAATCGCACTGCGTGTAATTACGTGCACCCACAGCCATCGGCGTGATACGAACCAAACCACGATACGCATTATGCGAACGTCCAGCACTGATCCCTTTGGAGATAATCGTTGAGCGTGTGTTCTTGCCCAAATGAATCATTTTACTGCCGGTATCCGCTTGCTGGTGATTATTCGTGACCGCTACAGAATAAAACTCACCGACCGAATCATCCCCTTTGAGAATCACACTCGGGTATTTCCAGGTGATTGCAGATCCGGTTTCAACTTGTGTCCACGAAATTTTAGAGCGCTTACCACGGCATGCGCCTCGCTTGGTAACAAAATTATAAATGCCGCCTTTGCCGTCTTTATCTCCTGGGTACCAATTTTGAACGGTTGAATATTTTATTGTCGCGTTATCCAATGCAACCAACTCGACCACCGCGGCATGCAATTGATTTTCATCACGCTGAGGTGCGGTACAGCCTTCTAAATAAGATACATAGCTATCATCGTCAGCAACAATTAACGTCCGTTCGAACTGCCCTGTGGAGGCCGCGTTAATTCGAAAGTACGTCGACAACTCCATCGGGCAACGCACGCCTTTAGGAATATAAACAAACGAACCATCGGTAAAGACAGCTGAGTTCAACGCAGCATAAAAATTATCACGATACGGTACGACAGAGCCTAAATATTGCTTAATCAGCTCAGGATGGTCGTGTACAGCTTCTGAAAACGAACAAAAAATCACGCCTTTTTCAGCAAGCTTTGCTTTAAACGTGGTAGCAACCGAAACACTATCAAACACGGCATCAACCGCAACGCCCGCGAGCATTTCTTGCTCACGCAGTGGGATACCTAATTTTTCATACGTTTTTAATAATTCCGGATCAACTTCGTCTAAGCTTTTAGGTCTATCTGCCATGCTTTTGGGCGCGGAATAATACGAGATATCCTGAAAATCTATTTTCGGATAATGCACGCTCGACCATTCGGGTGTTGGCATCGTTTTCCAGTACTCAAACGCTTTGAGACGCCACTCCAATAAAAATTCAGGTTCGTTTTTCATCGCAGATATACGACGAATCACATCTTCATCAAGCCCTGGATCAAACGTTTCTGATTCAACGTCCGTAAAAAACCCGTGCTGATAATCACCATCTAACAACGCACTGAGCGGTTCATGCTCTTTTGACACGATTAACTCCCATCACAACCTGTTTCATATATTCAAGATCACTCGCAGGAATAACCGGCTTTGCCAACGCATCTAAGCTCACACTCTCGAGTGCGGCTTCAATCGATTGACTGATTAATCGCCAATTATCCTGCACATGGCACACATGATGAAGTGCACAGGCATCGGGTTCTGAATTGCATGCTGTCAGACCCCGGGTTTCATCAAATGCATATAAAATTTGGCCTACTGAAATCTCAGCTGCCGGACGTTTTAAACGATAGCCCCCGGCGGTTCCGCGCGTCGAAACAAGCAAGCCCGCGACGGTGAGTCGCTTCAATAACTTACTGACGGTTGGCAAGCTCACGTGCGTATGCTGGGCAATATCACGCGCACTGGACAAACCTGTGCATCCGGCTAAAAACACCATGACCACCGTTCCATAATCCGCTAATTTACTGATACGCAGCATTTATTTATCCGTCACTTCTTGTAAGAGCTTGTTATAACTTATTTATTATATAGGACTAGTTCAGTTCCATATTGAAAACAATGGCCCGTATCATACACGGACCTGAGTATTTTGTACAATCTAAAGACGGAAAATATAAAGTACAAAAACAGCTACCTTGTAATAAAATTCAGGTTACAGCATAATTTTTAGAAGGGTATTTAGGGGAGTCACTATGCGTGGTCACAATCAAGCGGTTAAATTTTCTGAAGACGAACCATTAAAATGCAGGCACGTAGACATCCCTTTTGGCCCAGGTCAGCAACTTAGCCTATCCATTGAAGCAACACTTGAAGAGTTAGATACGCTGTTTCATATCATCACCCAACTTAAACGCCTATCCATCCGATTAAGAGCTTTATCCACAAATACGATTGAACAATTGATAGAACAAACCCAACAACTGCTTACGCTTAACTGTATGGCACCTCACCAAGCATACATTCATACGAGCATACGTCATGCTTTTTTTCATGTCATTCATCTAAAACCATCCCTTCCAAAGACGCAAGACATTGAAAGCCTGGATGTGAAGATTGCACTCATCAATCTTGAATTAAACCACATAGGCGCGATCAACACGTATTCGGAATTTACACGTCCAAAACGGTGTAAACCTTATGCTCTTTACCTCATTCAGCTACCTCAAACATTACCTGAGTTTATACGTAGCATCGATATAACCCTGCCCGAACGCTTATCTACATGGGAAGGGCATTTGAGTACGCTTCCAATCGACGCGTTACGCTCGTATCTTGCAAACGTCACCGCATCCGTCCAACAACTGACGGATGAGCATGAAGTCAGTTCGATCCTAGGTAAACTCAATCAATTTGTGACTTATTTAAATAAAGGCGGTCATCGCATCCAACATGACATGTTCGCAGAGGTAGCGATTCATGGTAATCGCAGCCCCTTACGCAGCCCTCATGCAACCCATGAAAAAATCCTAAAGCATCAATTAAATAAACTTTTAGCTTCCGATAAAACCACCTTCCATCATGATTTTCTCGCATTTCGTCAAGCACTATCCAAAGCGAACGGCACACCATATGTTCAGCTGAATAAACTGATGAGATCGTTACATTTTCATGTGTTAGCAACATTGGATGAAAGCAGCTTACCTCGAACAGCACACACCAACATCGTAGAGCGCTATATGTATCGCTGCTTTAGCCGTACAAAAAATCCATTACCCGAGCATCTGCAATCAGAACTTGACCATCTGTTATGGGTCTATAACGCACATAACGGCCCAGCTTCATTGCGTGATCGCTATAAACTTGAATTTTTAAATCGGTTGTCTCATACCATTCATCTGTACCCTGAAAAAACGTATGCTGAATGCTACCGCTCGACAATAGCCTCATCAAACATTGAAATTCAAATATTAATGACTGAAAAATCATGCTCTTTCTTTGCGAAACACCGTTTTAAACATTTTATTACTGGGCTTCTCAGTGAAGAACCCGATTATGAACGACCTGCCCTCAGTCAAAACGCATATTTAAATAACCCATCATACGACGGCGCGAGCCGTTTTTTATGCTAAATCACACGCAGTATTTTACTATTTCACCGTGTTTTTATACCATCACGTATAGCATCTAGATTGCATCAAACAGGGATAAGTTAGACCTCGGTGGCTTTATATGATACACTTGGGGCTGTGTAAAAACCTCCCCTTTGTAGAGAACAACATGAATATGCATCACATCATCCAATCATTCACGTTGTTTTCGCAGCATCCAGGTATATCAGAAATCATAAGCGATTTAAAAGCCTTAAACGCAAGCACTTCTAATTTTTTACACCAAATTGGCCTGTTTAAACGAACGACTCAAACCAACCACGTGGACTTATTAAGAAGCAAATTACTCATCGCGTTAAACAACCCTCACAATACATCAGAAGTTCAATATGGCGTATATTTAACAGATGCGATTTACGATGCTCTCTTAGCGCTTGCTGAGCTCGCTCCTCTTAATACAGAAGACCCCGTAAGCATGCAGTGCATTCCCAAAAACAAAGCTGTTTTTATATCAACAGGGCATCAGTTTAATATCGATATCCTCATTGATTATCACAATGCTAGAACATCCAGACAAGAGCTCAGGGAAGAACGTGATAATTATAAGCGACTATTAAATCCGTTAACCAACGCACCTTTCTCTTACCAAGATTCTGCTCATATTCAAAACGTTGCAAAACAACATAGACACGTTATTCAATGGCTTGTAAACGAGAATTCTCCTGAATTAAGCGTCCGATTTATGGCTGAACAAAAGAAAAAGCACCTCGATAATAATGCTATATCAATCGATGAGCTAGCCGAATCAATGAGTCTAGCTCATCATCGTGCATCCGAGGGAACACCCCCCATAGTCACTGATTTTAGAGCTGAGATTATCCGATTACGTCGTGAACAGCTTCATGCTTTATTGAATAACATCCGACAATGCCGTGATGAAGCCTATAATACTCAAGCAGATCTAATAACTACCAAGACTGAAATACATGATGTATTCAAAGAAATTTTTTATAACGCGATACGCCACGTCGGAAAACTAGCTCTTTCGGGTTTATTTTTAGATTGGTTAACCGCTATGTTTTTAACCCATCATACAACTCAAGCTTCAAGCGATATAGAACCTAATTTTGAACAAGACTATCTTTTCACGAAGCTTGGGGCAGTGCTCGGATTCGTGTTTGCATTACGTATTCAAGCACCCGCACTTGCACGAATCTACGCCTTAAAAAGAAACAATTCAAATCATCTGGCTGAGATAGATAACCAGCTGGCTTCCTCGGACGATAATGAACATCGCGCATTAGAAGAATACAGCTATTACCACCATCCATAAGTACAAGGGAGAAAATGCGCCCACCTTGCAATAAATTTCAGGTTACAGCATAATTTTTCGAATGCCACTTATAAAGAGAGCGATCATGAGAAGTACATACAAGCCGACAATTGCTAAATCTGTGCTCATTCCCTTTGGCAAAATGCCCCCAGTCAAGCTCAAGATTAGGGCAACACCAGAAGAGCAAAGAACCCTGGCTCAAATCATTCGGCAACTCGAAATTTTGGCCCCTCAACTAAATTTACACACACTACACAAACATACGATTCAGCAATTTGTAGAACAAATCAAACATTTGCTTGAACTCGACTGCATGCTCATTCACCAAGCGTCGCTCAGAAACAACACGCGTACTCTTTTCGTTCAACTCATTCATCAAATACCCGATGGCTCCATTCAAGCGCGTTATTGGAGGCACATGGATCACAAGAAGGCACGCGCATGCCTAGACATCAAAATCAAAACCATCAATGATGAACTAAGCAACATCGGTGCTATCTCATTGGATAGTAACAGCGCCCAGCGTAATAACAGGCCATTAATCAGCCCGCATGCCACCTACAAAACAAACCTAAAAGATGAATTACACCAACTATTAACGATAAAGCTGTCGAGCTTTTCTCATGATTTCGCCGTATTTCGTGAACATCTTTCAAAAGCCAAAAACACAACTTACGTGCAATTTGATAGACTGATTGAATATCTAAATCATGACTTACAAGATATCTTAAAAAATAACTTCAACAATAATACATCGCCACAAACAAACACCCTACGCCACTACCTAGAACAATGCCAAACTCGCATCACGCAACCTTTACCCAATCATCTGCAATCACAGCTTGATAGGCTGCTAGTATGCTATGACAACGAACACAATGTGGCATTATCTCGACGCATAAACCGTAAGTTTGAATTTTTAACGGCGTTATCTGACGCCATCCAAGATAATCCTGAAAAAAATTATGCTGAATGCTATCACTTAGTGGAAGCGTCATCCAGAGCCACCATTCAGGCCCTCGTGTCAGAAAAATCCCGAACACTGTTTGCGAAACATCGTTTTAAAAATTTTATTACCGAACTCTTAGCCGCAGATACGCATGATGAACTGCTATACACTCTCCCCAACACCGATTTAAATAACCCATCACACGACGACGCAGGCCGTTTCTCATGTTAAACTAGATGCCATAGCCTAGAGGAAACCACTGATTATGTCTGAACAATACACAGCTGAAGCCATCGAAGTATTAAGCGGACTTGACCCCGTGCGCCGCCGCCCGGGAATGTATACCGACACCACACGCCCCAATCATTTAGCCCAAGAAATTATAGATAACAGTGTCGATGAAGTGCTTGCAGGCTTTGCTGATAAAGTCACCGTGACGTTACATGAAGATGGCTCGATCGAAGTCGAAGACAACGGTCGTGGTATGCCGGTCGATTTGCATCCCAAACTTAACGTCAGCGGTGTTGAAGTTATCATGACCAAATTGCATGCCGGCGGAAAATTCTCCAATAAAAACTATACGTTTGCTGGTGGCCTTCACGGCGTAGGTGTTTCGGTTGTTAATGCCTTGTCCCACCAACTCGATGTCAATATTAAACGTGACGGCGTTCATTATCATATGCGTTTTGCCAACGGTCACAAAGCATCCGAGCTCGAAGAAATAGGCACCGCTAAAAAACGTGATACCGGTACAACGATTCGTTTTACACCTGACGAAAGTTATTTTGATACCACGCGTGTGGCCATCAAACCACTCAGTCATTTATTACGTGCAAAAGCGGTTTTATGTCCTGGATTATCGATTACGCTGATCAACCATCTCAATAACGAAACCACCACCTGGTGTTTCGAGCATGGACTCCGTGATTATTTATCACAGACATTAAATAGTGAAGCGCATCTTCCTCGCGAGCCGTTCACCGGTGAATTTAACTCAAAAGAAACCATCGTTGAATGGGCGCTGGTTTGGGAAGCCTCCCCCGTGACGCCCTTGACGGAAAGTTATGTCAATCTCATTCCAACCATTCAAGGTGGAACACACGTCAACGGCCTGCGTTCGGGTTTATTTGATGCGTTATCTGATTTTTGCACGCTACGTAATTTACTCCCTCGAGGCGTCAAACTCACGGCAGACGATCTCTGGGAACCGTGTCAATACGTTTTATCGCTTAAAATGCAAGAGGCCCAATTTGCAGGCCAAACCAAAGAACGTCTCACCTCACGTACGGTGGCATCACTCGTCAATAACGTCGTCAAAGACGCGTTTGCGCTATGGCTCAACCAACACCGTAGTACCGGGGAAGAAATTGCAGCACTCGCGATTGAGCGTGCACAAAAACGCCTACGTCAATCCAAACAAGTTACCCGAAAGCGCTTAACACAAGGCCCGGCTCTCCCAGGAAAGCTCGCCGACTGCTTGCAACAAGATCTAGCTCAAGCCGAATTATTTCTAGTTGAAGGAGATTCGGCTGGTGGCTCTGCAAAACAAGCGCGAAGCAAAGATTTTCAAGCGATCCTTCCACTCCGCGGTAAAATTTTAAATTCATGGGAAGTTGATTCATCCCAAGTACTTGCTTCACAAGAAATTCACGACATTGCCGTTGCCATGGGTATCGATCCCGGTTCTGATGATTTAAGTGGACTACGTTACGGTAAGATTTGTATTCTAGCCGATGCCGACTCCGACGGTGCTCACATCGCTACGCTCATTTGTGCGTTATTTCTGAAGCATTTTAAGCCGTTAGTTAAAGCGGGTCATGTCTACGTTGCCATGCCTCCACTTTACCGTATTGATGCAGGTAATCTTGTGCATTACGCCTTAGATAACGACGAAAAAGACAGTATTATTAAAATACTTAACAAAAAAGGTCGAACCAAAATTAACGTGCAGCGCTTTAAAGGTCTGGGTGAGATGAACCCCATTCAACTACGTGAAACAACGATGGACCCCAATACCCGTCGTCTGGTACAACTAACGCTCGATAATGAACCCGATGCCATGGCCATTATGGACATGTTGCTCGCTAAAAAACGCGCATCCGATCGCAAGGCCTGGCTCGAAGACAAAGGGAATCTTGCTGTTATTTAAACCCTCATCCGCCCTCGCGGGCGGGAGAAGGAAAATCAAGGACCACTTAGATGCTATCGATCATAGTTTCTATATTTAACGAAGAGAAAAATCCATATTTACAGCAAATTTTAACGCAAGTTGAAAACGAACCAGGTTTTGAATTAATTTGTGTGGACGGTGGCTCCACCGACAACACTCAAGCGCTTGTGCGCAAGCACAATGCTGCATTACATATTTTAGAGCATTCAACCCGTGCGGCACGTTTAAATTTCGGCATACAGCACGCAACCCATTCTCATGTTTTACTGTATCATCCGCGATCGCTACTTTCACCTGAGGCCTTCGAATTTTTAAAAAACCAACCCGTCTTACCCGATTGGGCAGCGTTCACCCATGAATTTGATTATGCACACTTTTTTTTGAAATATATTTCTTGGTATTCAAATCACGTGCGTGTTCTCAAAAAAAATATTGTGTATTTGGATCATTGCATGGTGATTAACAAAGCATATTTAAATGCAGAGCCTATGCCTGATATAGCTATTTTTGAAGACACAGCACTTTCGCATTTATTACAAGCGCACTGTACGCCTCGATTACTACCCCATATTGCAACCACATCAGCGATTCGATTCTTAGATAGGGGTATTTTTAAGCAATTTTTTCTAAACCAGCTGATCAAAGGCTTATATCGCTTGGGACGTGATCCCCAAAAAATTAATAAACTTTATGAGCAGCATCTTAATTTAAACCAACATAATTAGGCGTAGAACCCATGACCGATACTTTACAACGATTTCTTTTTCAAGATACCTGTGTTCGAGGTGAAATCATCCGACTGGATAACACCCTCGACGTGATTCTTAAACAAAATAATTTTCCACCTGAGCTGTGTGAATTACTCAGTCAAACCCTCTGTGCAACCAGTTTACTATCGGGCATACTCAAATATGACGGTCAGCTCACGCTGCAATTCCAGGGTACGGGTCCAATTAAAATGCTTGTTGCTAAATGTGATCATCAATATCGTATGCGCGCTACGGCCCAGTGGGATGAAGAAAGCCTTCCGAGCAAACTGCACACTGATTTTGAGCGCGGAAATTTGGTGATTACGATTCAAAATAATCAAACAAACCAAAATTACCAAAGCATCGTCGCCATAAACCACGCATCGATTGCACAGTCATTGGAAAATTATTTTATTCAATCCGAGCAGCTAGAAACACGATTATGGCTTGCTTACGATCATACAACTCAGCAAGCTGCCGGCTTACTGCTTCAAAAATTACCTACAGAAGATCAAGAGTCAAACAACACATGGCAGCACATTCAAACACTGGCCAACACCCTCACGAATGAAGAGCTTTTAAATTGGGATAATAACACGCTGCTTCATAACTTATTCTGTGAAGAAACCATTCAACTGTTTGAGCCACACCCGGTCAAATTTCATTGCCCGTGTAATGCAGATAAAATGCTAGGTTCTATTACGCTTCTTGGCGAAAAAGAAGCGCTAGAAGTCCTGGAGACCCATCGTTTTATTGAGGTGACGTGTGAATATTGCAAGAACCAATTTCAATTCAATCGCGATGAAATTGAGCCCATGTTTAGGAAACACTAATGATACATTAAGAACCCATCAACCATGAAAAAAATCACTCAAATTTTTGCATTGATAATACTCATCGCCATGGCCTGGACATTTCATGCCAAGCTCACCATGATGATTTTTTGGGTGCAAAGTTTGGGTTGGCTGGCACCCATCTTGTTTGTCTTACTTTTTAGTTTGACGACGTTACTTTTTTTACCCGCGGCACCTTTAGTTTTAGCGGGCGGTGCTATTTTTGGACCGGTTTGGGGAACGGTACTCAATCTGTTCAGTGCAACCATTGCAGCCGTCAGTGCTTTTTTGATTAGTCGTTATTTTGGCACAGACTGGTTGTCTCCTAAAAAAAGCGCCGCACTCCAACGACTGAGCCATCGTATTGAGCATCACGGCTGGAAATCTGTGGCTGTGATGCGTTTAACCCCCGCCCCTTTTAGCTTGGTTAATTATGGCTTTGGACTCACACAAATCAACCTACGTCTTTATGCCTTAACTACCTTTCTTTTTTTGATACCGTATAAAATCATCGCCACGTATTTTGGGTATTTTAGTATGATGACAACGAGTTGATTCGCTGATGATGTATTTTAGATTTATGGACACGCAAATAATCCAAGACCCCCTTTTTTGAGCTATCCCAACAAATCATGACCAGAAAGCCTTTAACCTCACCAATGTGCGCTTGATAAAAACCACGGCAAAAAAACAACCAAAGCTCAGAGGATATAATAGACAAGAATTAATCACTTCATGTATAATAAGCCCAAATTAAAGTCGCTGGAGTCACAAAATGATCTACTCAACTGAAGAATTAAACAAAGCATTCTATCCAACCTACACAAATTCTGAAGGTTGTGAAGTTAAAGACACAACTCGACTCACACAAATTAAACGCACAAGCATTAATTTTCTGTTTGCTTATGAAAAAATGCCTCTTGGTGAGGACGTCGGTCTTTTAGAGCCATTTCAAAACTCTGATGACGTGCTTAACGAGTTTCGCGGGATCTTGATTAAGCCTTTTTTATGTAGCTACCTTACGGCAAAACATACCTTAGACTTTTCTCTTGAATTGGGCCTGATGTTAATTAATGGTCTCACACCATCGGGGAAACTAGGTGAGTCACTCGTCAATATTTTTGTTGAAGCATGCTATATTATTGGCTACGCTTTGAACACTGTTGTGACAACGGCTACGGTTATTCCTATCTTTGCCTTACGTTGCGTAACAACGCTTCTGAGTGAAGCGATACGCTTTTTTACACCATCAGAAAATTATAACGCCATCTATGAGAATTATAATAATAATGTAATATTTCCAAGCCCTTCTGCACCACCTCTAGCTCATGCAGTGCCTATAGAAAACCCTGACGCAACTTTCGGCTTATAGAACACCTCAAAGAACCCCGTGGTCAATACCGCGGGGTTTCAAAAACCGCTTTTACAACCCCAAATTATCCCGCTTAAACACCCGATCCGCACGATAGCTTGAACGCACCAACGGTCCAGAAGCGACTTCGAAAAAACCTTTTTCTAAACCAATCTGCCTAAAATTATCAAACGCTTCAGGCGTGACGTAGCGCTCAACCGGCAAATGATTTTTGGTTGGCTGCAAATATTGACCCAGCGTCAAAATATCGACGTTATGAGCAATAAGATCATCCATGGTTTTAATAATTTCTTCGTCGGTTTCACCGAGCCCCAGCATCAAACTTGTTTTAGTATAGACGTTAGGATTATGTTTTTTAGCCTGGGCTAATACTTCGAGCGTTTGCCAATACCCTGCACGATTATCACGAACCGGATGGGTTAAGCGCTCCACCGTTTCAACGTTTTGTGCAAATACATCAAGGCCTGTATCCAGTAATACAGCAACATCAGAATGTCGACCTTGAAAATCGGGCGTGAGTACTTCGATACGCGTTTTAGGTGATGCTTGCTTGATAGCAAGCACCGCTTCGGCATAATGACGTGCACCACCATCCGGTAAATCATCACGATTCACCGACGTCAGCACCACGTAATCTAAATTCATCAAGGCAACCGTACGTGCGGTGTTCTGGGGCTCATCTTTATCGAGCCAGCCTTGTGGGTTGCCTGTATCCACAGCGCAAAAACGACAAGCGCGCGTGCATACCGCCCCCATCAACATGATCGTCGCGGTACCATGCGACCAACACTCAGCGATATTCGGACACTTGGCCTCTTCACATACTGTCGCTAAATGATGCTTTTTCACTTCGGATTTAACCGCCGCATAAGCTGGCGTGGTTTTGTTTTTAATCCGGAGCCAATCGGGTTTGGGCAAACGCGTATGTTCCGCGCCTTTATTTTTAACCCCATCTTTAATCGCCACAAAACCATGATCGGTTGTGTATTTACGACCACTTTCAATCACCACAGGAATATCGTTTAATTTACTCATAAAATTTAACCATGAATCTCTTCTATAAATGTTGGCGCATAACGCTGTAATACACGCTGCAGAACCCACACTTCAATTAAAGCCAGATAAGCAGCGGTCATCACATCGCTAACATAATGCTGAAGCAACAAGATCCGCGAGATACCTACGGCAACGCCCAAACATAAAAATAACACGCGATAACGCGGTAAAATAATGCATAAACCAAACACGAAACCCATGATGGTTGTGGTATGCCCCGAAGGAAACGAATGATACACATGACCGTGTTTAAGCCACTGAAAACCATACAGCTGCTCTTGAAATAATAACTCAGGCCGCGCACGCCCGAATATATATTTAAGCCCGACAGCAATCAAATCAGGAACAAACACACAAAGCCATAAAAACCATGTTCGAAAAGCCCATTTAATATGTTTAAAAACATAATGCAATACAAGAGCTAAAACAGGAAGACCAATCAAATAAGCTTTTGATAATCCGATCCAGCTTAAGGCCTTCAATACAATAACTCCCTGCCCAAAATCCAATGCATGCACAGCTTCTGTAATTGGCTTATCCCAATAGATAAACGAGAGGACGGTTAACACAAGATAACTACTCATAACCCAAGGCCGGGTCATGTTTTGAAAAATACGCTCGAACGGTGTTTTCAACACAAGTTCCTTATAAAATTAAGTATGGACTTGATGATAATCATCCGCTATAGCAAAGTCCAGCACAGCGGCAAGCGTGTTATCAACAAAAATAAGCGGAATCTTATCACGTTCCCAAGGTGGCACACCCCAGGTTTGAAATAAGGCTTTTAATCGCTTGGTTTGGCCATGTAATTTCAACACCTCACCGCCCGTACGAAAACGCATGTCAACCTGCGCCCCTTCGGGTATATATAAAGCAGCAGGCAAGGGCGGCATGTCTAGCGTTTTAGGTTGCTCATCATCTCGGACCATGTACAAAACATCGCGATAGCGGCGTATGGTAAGCTTGCCGAGACGCATCTGTGGACGTGCATCTGGATTTGCATTAATAATTTCTTGTATTAAAACATCAAGCTGTACTGCTGAAAGCGCTTTGATATTTTGGTTTTTAAACCACACGCGCAAGACGTGCTTCAGCCGCCTTACAGGCAAGATTTGTAATGCTGTTAGCGTGAGCTTTTGAGAATTCAAGGCAAGTTCAGGGCAATCTAAATAGGCTAAATCATCTAGATTCGCTTGCGCCTCTTGGCAATGCGAAGCACAAGCGCTTAGGCTTTCGATCGCACGTGGCCATGTTTTTTGCAAGCGTGGAATAATGTCATGCCTGAGGTAATTACGTGAGAATCTAAGTTCTTGATTGCTTTCGTCATCCACCCACACCAAGGCATGTTTTTTAGCATAGGCTAGAAGCTGAAGCTTACGTGTACCTAAGAGCGGCCTGGCTAAATAACCGTGACCCAACGGTCGATACGCCTGCATCGCCCCCAAACCATCAACGCCTGAACCACGAAGCAAACGCAATAAAAGTGTTTCAGCTTGATCGTCTTGGTGATGCGCTAAAACCAAACAATCGTTAGGTTGGATGCACGCCTCAAAAGTATCAAAGCGCGCATCACGCGCCGCTTCTTCGAGATTTGCTTGGTTTTTGTTGAGTTGTACGCGCTGAATTTCTAACGGAATACCACGTGCTGCGCAAGCATCTTCACAATGCGCCTGCCAGGCATCAGCCTGGGAACTTAAACCATGATGTACATGTATCGCATGAAGTTTTGATGCAAGTGCCGCTTCACATGACAAGGCATGCAAGAGCACCATAGAATCAAGGCCACCACTCAGGCCAATCCATAAGCGCGTGTGGCTTGCTAGCTGTTCTGAATCAACGCGCTTAAACAAATTAAGCACAAGCCCCTATCGCCATAAACTTATTGTATCGATCAGCTAAGAGTTGCTCTAGAGGCAAAGCACGCAGTGTTTTAAGATCATGAGCAATCACGCCTTCAAGACGTGCCATGACTTCGGCAGGATTACGATGCGCACCGCCCAAAGGCTCTTCGATTAAGTCATCGACCAAACCGTTTTTATATACAATCTCAGCGGTCACACCCATCGCACGCGCTGCTTCAGATGCCTTCGCTGCATCTTTCCACAAAATAGAAGCGCAACCCTCGGGAGAAATCACGGCATACACGGAATATTGCAGCATGATCACGCGATCGCCCACACCAATAGCCAACGCACCACCTGAACCGGCTTCACCGGTCACAATACAAATCACCGGCGTTTTAAGTTTTGACATTTCAAATAAATTACGCGCAATCGCTTCCGACTGATTACGTTCTTCGGCACCAATACCTGGATATGCACCTGCTGTATCGATAAATGTAATCACCGGTAAATTAAATTTTTCGGCCATCTGCATCAAGCGCAGAGCACGTCGGTATTCTTCAGGGCGCGCCATACCGAAATTACGGTGTACTTTTTCTTTGGTACGCTTACCTTTTTGATGCCCAATCACCACCACCGGATCGCCTTGAAAGCGTGCTAAACCGGCAATAATCGCGGGCGCCGAAGATTCGTGTCGATCACCGTGTAATTCTTGAAAGTTGGTGAACATGCCTTCAAGATAATCGCTGGTCTGCGGACGAAGCGGGTGCCTGGCCATTTGTACCACTTGCCAAGGCTCGAGTTTCGAAAAAATTTGCTTGGTTAATTCAAGTTTTTTGAGTTCAAGTCGTGCAATCTCTTCACTGAGATTAACCGAGTTATCCTCACCCACCATACGGAGGGCCTGAATTTTCTGATTTAACTCTTCGATCGGTTGTTCAAAATCCAAAAATTGTCGGCTCATAATACATACTCATTAGGTCAGCACATGTTCGTGCGTTATACTGAACGCGTCCAAATTAACGCTAATTTTGCAATTATACCACAATGAAACCTATTCAACATAAAAAAGCCATGTTCAAACGAGCCTCTGAAGCAGATCAGCCATACGACTTAAAAACCACGCGTATTGATATCTGGTCATTTGCACTGGATACGCCGTTGCCTTTAGCCGGTGCAACCCTGCTTAATGCCGAAGAACAGGCACGTGCAGCGCGCTTTCACTTTGCGCATCATCAACATCATTTTACGCGGGCCCGTATGATGCTTCGCATCATGCTTGCGCGTTATCTCAAGACACCAGCAGAGCATCTGGTGTTTGATTATACCGAGCACGGCAAACCGTTTTTGCCGTACCATCCCGAGCTCCAGTTTAATTTAAGCCACTCAGGCAACCAGGGCTTACTCGCAATAGGCAAAACACATCCGCTAGGCATTGATATCGAAAAATATGCTGATAGACCGTATGAAGGCATTGGAAGCCATGTGTTTTCAGACGAAGAAAATGCCACGCTTAAAACCATAAGGTCCAGCTTAAAGCCGATGGTATTTTTTAATTTCTGGGCGCAAAAAGAAGCATTTATCAAAATGCTCGGCCTGGGTTTATCCTACCCAACCACACGCCTCACCGTCCCGACGTATCCTAGCACGCACAACACCGTGTTTGATCCCGTTTATTTAGGTACATCAAAAATTTTAGCTTTTATGCCAAGGCTCGCATACTGCGCGGCCTTATGCCACCATCCAAGCATTCTGGATATCACCTACACCGAGTTAACCATTTAAGCATATGACCATGACAGCCTATATCCCACTCAATGAGCACACGATTCGCAGCCAACTCACGCACAACTTAAACCAGGCTTTACACCTGCAGATCTTAGCGTCAGTTGATTCAACCCATCGTTTTCTAAAAAATCAAAACCTAAAACCAGGTCTCACGCTATGCGTTGCTGAAACACAAACCAGCGGACGCGGACGATTTGCTCGACCTTGGCATTCACCGTTGGGGGAAAATATTTATTGCTCCCTGGCGTGGCGCTTTGAAGGCCGTCCCTCCCAACTATCCGGCTTAAGCCTGGTGGTGAGCCTCGCGGTGCATGCCGCCATCCAACAGCTGATTCAAGAACAGCACCTAAATCATGTAAATCCCAATATTGCCATAAAATGGCCCAATGACCTGCTATGGGATAACAAAAAACTTGCAGGGATCTTAATAGAACTCGCAGGCGAAGGCCGCAATGATACACATGTAATCATCAGTATTGGCTTAAACGTGAATGCTAACACCAACAAAAACACACCCATCGACCAACCGTGGTGTGCGTTACGTGATATTGTAAAACAACAGATTGATCGCAACACACTGCTTGCGTTACTTATCACCCACCTGGATCAACACCTTCAGGGCTTTTCAAAATACGGATTTGAAGCGTATCAAGCATCATGGCAAGCACTCGACTACTTATTGGATCGTAGCATTACCGTATCAACATCGCAGGGAACACGCACCGGCAAAGCACACGGCGTAGATATCGCAGGTCATTTACAACTCATCGATGAGCACGGCGTTACACATACATTATTATCTGGGGATGCATCATTGGCCCAGAAGAGCTCCTAGGCCGATAAGAACGAACAGCTTAAAACTTATTGGTTATGAATTACCGACGTTATCATCCGCCTCATCTTCACCATCTTCACGGCTTGTACCGTTTTTTTCTTGCTGAATGCGTAAATAAATTTCTTCACGGTGAACAGAAACATCTTTAGGGGCATTAATACCTAAACGTACTTGATTTCCTTTAACGCCTAAAACAGTGATATTGACATCGTCACCGATGATTAACGTCTCACCGATTCTTCGAGTTAAAATTAACATATTGATGATCTCCCTCATCTAACTGACCACTTCGTCCTTAGTATTATTATTTTTAAGACAAAATGAACTTTATAAAAACAAAAAACAACCTACTTCGCTTAATTGTACTACATTATGCTTAAGAAAACCTTAAGCGCGCACGATTTTTTCACACCGTCCGCCCAGCTTTAAAGATAAAAGCTAACACTATCAAGGGGATATAAGCTATCAGCAACCCCAAAAAACCTTGTAAATATCCAAGCCCCACACTCGCAGCCACTGGAAAAAGCCACATCATATTCATCAATAACACACCGAGAGTGACCGGCTGATGACATCCAAACCGACGGGATGCATGCTGATAAGCATGTGTATCATGTGCCTGATAAATTTTTTCACCGCGCACGCCACGCCCTATCAGGGTGACACTTGCGTCCACAATAAACACCCCTAAAAGTATCAACCAACACCAAAAAAATGTAGGACTTACATGTGCCGCTTGAATCGATAACACACCAAAAATAAACCCTAAAAAACCACTCCCAGCGTCACCCATAAAAATACGCGCCACAGGAAAGTTCCAGCATAAAAATCCAAGCACACTCGAGGCTAAAACCAAAGGCAAGACCATCAAGCCTGAGTTCCCCGTAAACCAATACAAACCCGCCATGCCCACACAAACACTCACCGCCTCCATGCCCGCGAGCCCATCAATGCCATCCATAAAGTTATATAAATTCAGCAACCAAACCAAATAAAAAAGCGCAAGGCCCTGGCTCAACACACCCGGATTCAGCGTCCAGCCCAGTACTTCGAGCGATGGAAGCCCCCCCACCCAATAAAGCGCCAAGGCAGCCGCCACCGCATGTCCCAACAAACGCCACGCCGTGCCTACATGCCCGTGATCGTCTAAAAAACCAAGGCTTGCAATAAACACGCTCGCACACACCAGCGCAATGCTGCCACTTGGCACAAGAAAACCAAGGTAACCCAAATAAGGCACCGCAATCAGTACCGCTGCCACAAAACCAAGACCACCCCCACGCGGTGTGGGCTCGGTATGCGCGCTACGGCTATTCGGAATATCTAAAACATCCCTAGCTAAAGCATAACGGCGTAAGCCCCAGGTCAAAACCCAAGTTAAAATAAATACCGCCAACAAAGAAAAGGCCATATTGAGCGCCACAAAATCTCCAAACATAGGATAAAAAAAAGACGTGCGTATCATGCGGTTTTTCTACACAAGGGTCAATCAAAATATCAATCAAAAAAAAGCGGCCTTCCATACAAAAAAGCCGCCCAGTATCACACGGATTATATTAAGCTATTTTTTTTCAACGTCTTTTTTGGGCTTGGCTTTAGCTTTAGGCTTCACTTTTGCTTCAGGCTTACTCACAACCTCCCCCCCCGCTTCTGTATGACAATGGCCATGCATATGACAGCAAGGACACTTCATCATTTTATGCCGACACAACATAATCCCCACAAAAAACATACCTAAAATGCCTAAACCATTCATGGTAAGCAGGGTCAAAATGGTTGCGGCTACAATAAACACAGCCCCCACCACGCCGGTACAGCATTTAACATCACCTTCAGCATCACATTTTTTCATATTAAAACGTTTCATTTTATTCTCCCTTAAACCTTCGATACACAACCGAGGATTTAATAACCATTAAGATTATTGCACTACTATTACAATATTAGACTAATAACACAAAAACTCAAACATAATGACTAAGATAATTTAAAATTTTAGTTATGATTTATATATTTACAATGAAACGTGAAGATCTATAAAATATTGCAAAAATATTGCAGCAAACTTTTTGATACCTGCTACGCTTTTAATTATACAATTTAAGTTTACTAAGGACACACCATGCCACGATTCAAACCAACCGCCCTCTGCGTGCTGTTATCTTCGCTATTTTTTAACCCATGCTTCGCTCAAAACGTAGCCAAAACACCCGAAACACCACCTACCCGAGAAATAGCGATCACACTCGACGATCTCCCGTTTGTTGGCTCAGCAAACCACAAAGAATCGGCACTTAAACGAGAACATGATCGTTTTATGAGAATTTTAGATACATTAGTAGAAAATCAGGTTCCCGCCACAGGCTTCGTGATTGCAGGCTCTATCGAACAAGGGCAATGGGAATTACTGCAAGCGTTTCATGATGCGGGATTTACCATAGGCAACCATACCTACTCTCACTTAAATTTGAACCACACCAGCAGCGAATCATACATTGATAATGTCGCACATGCCGATAAAATTTTATTACCGCTCATGTCTCACCCCCGCTATTTTAGATATCCTTACTTAGCCGAAGGGCATGGTGAGCGTAAAACAGAGGTGCAAAATTATCTTGCCAATCATGATTATATTGTTGCGCCGGTGACCATCGATACCAAAGACTTTAAATTCAACGAACAACTCTACCGTGTTGCTTACCGTGCACGTCCTAAATATTTGCCCCAACTCAAACGACGCTACCTCGATTATATGTGGAAACAAACCTTACGCGCTGAAAAACACGCCAAAGGCAAACCTGTCAAACAAATTTTGTTATTGCATGCTAATTTGCTTAACAGCCATTTTATAGGTGACATCATCAGCATGTACCGTGAACACGGCTATCGCTTTATTACGCTCAGTGAAGCGCTAGAAAAGCCAGCAACTAACAACGCTGATGCAACGCAAGAGCATGCAAAAGCTCAAGCCGCTGCTCCTTCTGGGGTTTGACGGGACTCATAACTCTAAATCTACGACCTGCGGCTATATGATTACCTATATAAGTCTACTTTCGAGGCTACCTTATCTAACGAAGGCATATACGAAGCCTTTTAAATAAAACCGTCTTTCGGAAGAATTACCCTATGCTCTACTTTGTAGATAATATTTATATCAATAGGCACTATATAAAACCACTCCGATGTAAAATTCGGTTTCCACGCCCGAATTTTACATCAACAAATCTTGCAAAAAGCGCTCGGCACGTACAACCTTAATCGCATCAACCGCGCGATCATAGCGTAATTTATAAACAATTTGGATGGCTGGGTAATGATACCTCTGATGAAAAGCATGCAATGATTTACTGATGGTTTGGTCGGCATATTTTACTTCGATGATTTGCTCTATCATCTTATTTTTGACTAAGGCAAAATCCACTTCTTGTCCATCTTTGGTTCGAAGATAATGCAAGGCATAATCTTCTGCCAAATAATCAATTTTTGCATACACATGCTTGAGTAAACACACAGCGACCAGGTTTTCTAAGCGCGCACCCTCGTCACCATCCACAAGACCTGTATCAAAAAAATATATTTTGGGTTCTTTCAACAAACTCCGCGCTATATTTTTTGAATATGGCGTCACGCGAAATACAATAAATAACGCCTCTAAAATTTCGATGTATCGCTTAACCGTGCCATGAGACACAGCCGCATCTCGTGCAAGTGATTGATAAGACACAGGCGAGCCAACATGACGACGCAACAAATCAAAAATAACCCTCATGGCTTTTAAATTATGGACCACTTCAAAATCAAACACATCCGTCGAAAGCATGCTGTTACTGTATTGCATGCGCCAGCGATTTGCCTCAATCAAGTTTTCAGCCAAGTAAGGCTCAGGAAACCCACCTCGAAACATTAAAGCATCCATATCGATAGGCTGACCAAGCTGCTTTAATTCAGACGGTGATAGAGGGAGCAAACGATGCAAGAAATAACGCCCGGCCAGAGAATCACCCACGTGATTGAAAATATCCAAGCGCGCACTACCCGTCACAAGAATAGATAAATGCTCAGGCTTGGTGTCATAAATACCTTTAAGATAATTTTTCCACTCGGGCATTTTATGCAACTCATCAAGCACGAGAAGATCAACATCATCAAGCCAGGACAACGATTGAATTATTTTTCTATCGTCTAAATTATCATAATTTAAATACAATGCATTTTGATATTTTTCAGCAATAAGCTTCGCGACAAAGGTTTTCCCCACTTGTCGAGGGCCCGCTAACAACACCATTTTTTTTGATAAGTCGCTCATAATGCGACGATCTTGAATTCTTTTCATAAAGACTATATTAGACTCAAATCAAAAATAGTCAAGACTATCTTCGATTCAAATCAAAAATAGTCGGGATATATACACGGCGAACTGGCTGCAAACTTATTATTCTAACAAAATAAAACAGAACAAAATAAAACTAAGATAATCTTATACTGCCTTATAAAAAACATGTGGGCTATCCCATTTGCCAAATTATGGTCGTAGCCCAATTAATTAACAAAATTATCTGAACGGTGTAAAATTTTGCGTATGCTCTTGCTCTTGCTCTTGATTTTGCAGCTTGATGTCATATTCATGTCTCGCTGGCATAAAGTCACCACGCTTGCTCGTAAATTTATTTTTTAGATCTTTCCGCTCAGCTTGTGTCTTCGCAATATTCTGCTCCACAACCTGAATAGAGAGATCTACGTGCGCTTCAAGTTGATGTAAAACCTTCTTCACAGACGCAGGAATCTTATGATCGTAACTATTGAGATGGTTAATTTTTATTTTCAGCTCTTTTAATATAGCTAAATGCTCTTGCGGAGATAAAGGTGCGTCGGGTGTGGGTGTTGATGGCGGTGTTGCTGCCGCAGGACTCTCAACGGGTGATATGACCGATATCGGCATATTCTCCCGTTGCACAGCATCCAGCATATTCTTCTGAATAATTTTAAAAGCATCTTCATGTTGTGCTAAACGATCTAAAACACGCATCATGTCTTCAAGAGCAGCGATCACTGCTGAATCATAAACGGGCTTGCTTTCCGCTTGTGGTGGCCGTGGATTCTCGGATGCGGCACCTCCTGGTCTGGGAACAGGTCGTGGGCTTAGTATATTTAAAAAAGCATTCTGAAATGCTTGCGGCATGTATTGTACGCCTATGCTCGCATCATCAAGCCATGTTATATCTTCTTCAGATACCGTGTAGTTACAAATCAAATTTCGGGGTCCAAACGCATCAAACGTCTCGCCCTCTTGATAATAGACCTCGCCATTATTAGCTCTTTGGATGAAATAGGTAGGTCCGTCCTGAACTGCCAACACTCGAACTTCACCGACAAACGCGGTAGCGACCTGGGGTTCCACTGAATTCGGCATCATGATCTCCTCATATAAGCTTTTAAATAATGTATGTATTATTGAGCTGGATTGTACACGATTGTCGACTAAATGTACAAACAAAAGTTTTATCAGCTCCATTCTTTATTTTGTTATACTCTGGATTAGATCATGAGGTTTATGAAATAAATTTATAAAAATAAAAAGGAATAGATATGCAAGAGGTGAACGTTGAGTGGGCTATTATCGGCGCAGGTCCTGCCGGGATTGCTGCAGTCGGCAAACTGCTCGACCAGGGTATTCATCCTCAAAAAATTGCATGGATTGATCCCGAATTTAGTGTGGGTGATTTTGGTACACGATGGCGCAATGTTTCAAGTAATACGCGCGTTGGCTTATTTACTCAGTTTCTCGAACGCTGCGCTTCGTTTAACTATGCCTCTGCGCCTGATTTTGAAATCAATCATATTCATCCCGATCACACCTGTTTATTGGCTTTAGCCGCTGAACCCTTGCAATGGATTTCAGATCATTTGAAACAAACCGTGCATGCGCTCCAACACCACGTACAGCGCTTAGCATTACATGACCGACGCTGGCATATTCAACTGGAATCTCAAAGCCTTCAGGCCAAAAATATTATTTTGGCTACAGGTGCTAATCCCAAAACTTTATCTTATCCAGGCGTACAAACCATACCTTTAGATACTGCTTTAAATCCCGATGCCTTAGCATCAACGTGTCATAAAAATAACACGGTTGCGGTATTTGGTGCATCGCACTCTGCTATTCTTATTATACAATCGTTGTTAGAACGCTGTGATGTGAAACGCGTGATCAACTTTTATTTATCGCCGTTGCGCTATGCCGTGTATTTAGACGATTGGATTTTGTTTGATAATACAGGCCTAAAAGGCAATACAGCGATTTGGGCACGAGCGCATATTGATGGAAAATTACCACATAAATTAACACGACTGATTTCAAACGAAGAAAATATTCAAGAACATTTACCGCAGTGCTCACACGCGATTTATGCAACGGGTTTCCAGCAACGTCAGATTCCTATCGAAGGCATGCGCAACTTAGATTACAACGATCGCAGTGGTATTATAGCACCGGGCTTATTTGGCTTTGGCATTGGCTTTCCTGAGGCCAAAGTCGACCGCTTTGGCACACTGGAATATCGCGTAGGACTATGGAAGTTTATGGAGTATCTTGAGCGTGTTTTACCCGTTTGGTTGAAATATGGCTGCTAATAAGGGTTTTATGCAGCCTGTGATTTATCCTGCTCAATCAGAGAAAGCAAAAAATCTTGATTAGACTCCAATAGCTTGATAGCTTCTCTTTAGTATGACAAAAAGGCACACTATAAAATTCCATCTGCAGGGAGATAAAATGAGTTTATTAGATTTGAGCGCACTGAAGAGAGCAATCGATGCATTTTCCCGTACTTGCCATGCAGTGACTGATCAAAGCAAAATAAGTCAGCTTTCTCCTGATCTTCAGGATGCACTCAAAGCGGGTGTGATTCAAAACTTTGAGTTTTCGTATGAAATAGCTTGGAAGTTTATTAAGCGCTGGCTTGAAAAAAATTATAGCAGTAGTTATGTTGATGGAATCACACGGCGAGAGCTGTTCCGTTTGGCTGCTGAAAGTCACTTGATTGATAATGTGGAAACCTGGATGACGTATCATCAGGCACGTAACCAAACATCCCACACATATGATCAAAAGATTGCTTTAGAAGTCTATCATATTTCTCTAAGTTTTTTAGATGTTGTTGAAACACTTTATCAGCAATTACAGAAAAAAAATGATGAGTAATAAATCATGATTGATATACAAAATAAGCATTTAGACCTTGTGAAAAAAATTCTAGAGGAACATATTCCTGGTGTTCCCGTCTGGATTTTTGGATCGCGCATCAAAGGTACTGCAAAAACTTATTCAGATCTGGATTTAGTCATTGTTGACCAGCATAAAATGCCCATAGAAAACTATTTTAAAATCAAGGATGCATTTGAAGAATCAACGCTGCCATACAGAGTTGATGTTTTGGATTGGCATCGCATTAGTCCTTCATTCAGGCAACTCATTCAACAAGATTATGTTTCAATACCTACGGCATGAACCCAGTGGGGCTTATTATGCAGCCTGCGATTTATCCTGCTCAATCGTTAATTTAAAGCCGAGCCCTTTAAGAACGATCCCAAATGTATCTAAACGCGGGTTACCTTTTTTAGACAAAATACTATAGAGGTTTTGTCGATTTAAATGCGTTTTACGAGCGAGTTCGGTCATACCGCCTTGTGCATCTGCAATATTACGTAATGCAACAAGCAATGCTTCTGCGTCATTATCTAGCTGATATTCTTCGATAGCTACTTGCAAGTATCCATACGCCTCATTAGGATCTTTTAATGAAGCAATAAGATAATCATGGTAGCTTGCTGTATTTTTAATTAAACTAGCTTCATTCATGATTTCTCTCCAACAATTCCTGCCAATAAATTTTGGCCGTCTTAATGTCTTTTACTTGACTGCTTTTATCTCCGCCACACAACAAAATGACAATCACATCACCTTCTTCTACAAAATAAAGACGATACCCCGGCCCGAAATCAAACCTTAACTCGAAGATCCCTTCACCAACAGACCTATGGTCTCCAAAATTACCTTTTTCCACCCTATCTAATCTTGTTTGTATTCGATGTCGCGTTACGGGATCTTTAAGTCCACTTAGCCACGCTTCAAACGGAACGGCACCGGATGGTGTAATATAGTTTCGTAAAATACGATGTTTTATTTCCTTCATACTTAATTGTCGTCTATAAACGACAAAAAGTCAACTTTTCAAGCTCACTCAACAAGTCAAATAGTAAAAACTATGCATCGTCTACTTTACTCCATTGGATTGAATGTAGAACTGTTATCATCATCCGACGGCGTATCATCGGGCACCTGTGTTGTAGCAGCTCCTGTAATTCAGCTTGAACATCAACTCATACTTTAATATTTTCTTCTATATTCAGAGGTTTACTTAAATTATCTTGAGCAGGTTCGGTAACTTCCTGTGTCTTAGATATAGGCTCCACATCAATAATAGGGCCTCGCCACCTGCTTTCACCATAGCCTTGTTTGATGAGCTCAGCAAGCTCTATTCACGTGCTCCGCCACCCAAATTTTAATCAGCGACGTTCTCGTAACACCAATTTTAGCAGCCTCAAGATCAACCTCATGGTGTAAACACAAGAGTGTATCTTATTACCAATATAACCAATGTTTGTAAACCTTGCCTCATCTGCAATCAACTCCTATATTCTCAATCGATATTATTCTAACGGAACGTGCCGGGTGAGGTAGGCGTAGAACTATCCTCTTCTTCGTCAGCAGGAGGATTCAGGGGCGACGTAAATATCCTTTGTCCGTCAGCTCTACCTTCCTGCACCGCTTTTTTGTTCTTCAGGGTCTTTAATGCTTTGTCAGCCTCATAAATCGAGTCATCCACAGCACTGTGAAGAGCGCTTAAAGCATCAGACAAAGGTAGGCCTAACTTATCCTGGGGGTCTATTAATAATGCATTTATTTTATCTCTAACCTGGATTAATACCCCAATATTTTTTTCTAGTTTATCAATCGGACTTAATTTATCATCCTCATCCTCAGGTTCGGTGACGACCGGTGAACCAGATATAGGAGCCGTACCAATATCTGCAGCAGGCGCGACGACCGTAGGCGCAGGTGCAGGAGCGCTTAATGGCGTACCTGTTATGCCTGTTTCTGTCATAGCAAACTCTAATGCCTTACGAACATCCGCAAGCTGAGGTTCACTGCCTTTTAATCCAGCCAAAAGCGTAACAATCATTTGAAGTTCAGCATAGATTGCTTGTTTGTGAGCGTTATCTGAGTTGGGTACTGAACCATGATCAGATTCAAAAACAGATTCATCGTTCGGTGGTGGAACTTCTGGCCAAGTATTAGCCGTTAAATCTGATACAAACGATTCTTCATCTTCGTCTCGTATAGATTCTTCAAACTGAGAAAATTTCCCCGTAAAGCTAGATAAACCATCATGTCTCGCTCGTACAGTAGAGGAACTCGATTGCCCGTCCTGATTTTGAACAAAAGTTGGGCTAGAAGATGACGGTAGTTGCACCCATCCATCGTCATGTCTAGATGATGCGGTAGAGGCACTCGATGATACCCTTGAAGCAGCCTGCGATGACTGACGGGGGACGTCCTGCTTTTTATCAGGAATTGAGCCTGACGTTGTCTCTGTTCCATCAAGAGTGCTATCGTCGTCCAACTCATCTTCGGGGCCTACAACAAAGGCTTGATGACTTGGTGATAATTCAGCAAGATTAACACTCTCGGGCACTTTGTTTCTTTTACTCGTCACAGGACGCAAGAGCTTATTCGCAGCTTGTACCGTCACCGCCGCCTTCCTTGCAGTCATTGCTTCAAAATTAGTCGTAATCCTTTCCCTCCGCTCCTTACTCTTTACATTGATATCTTCCGCAAGTTTCTCCCCAAAACCCGATGGGGTGTCATCTGCTTTAGTTTTAGAAGAATTTTGTAGCCATGTCATATCCGCTGGAGAGAACGTATCAAGCTTTACATGCCTTGGGTTCTCTATTCGAGCGTTAAAGTAATAAATAGCATCATTGTCATCATAGACGCCATAGGAGTACTGTTGACCTCCAACATCAACCTGAACTTCTTTGGCATTTGCTAAGCTCATCTTATCACCTCAAACGTTCAATATACGTACTTACTATAAATTATAGGATACTTACGCCATTATGCACATAAAATGAAAAACATGACTATTAACTTGCGAGAAATATTCCCTTTATTTATCATTATCAGGAAATAACAGGCAAAAAAAAACGGGACTAAATCTAGTCCCGTTCAAAGTCACAAACTTATTGATTAAAGATCTAAACTGTTGCCTTTGCTAGCTTCCTGTTTCAGTCCTTTCAATGTTTCAAGCTCAGCCTTGTAATCATCACGTAATTCTTCGTTCTGAGGCTGCTCTCTGGAAACTTGGTGCGCGGTTTCCACTAACTTCTCCTGTGCAGTAATCTTATCCTCAAGTGACACCTCATGCGCTGGGTCAAGCTCTCGCACGTCGGTAGCAGCCTTTTTATAGCCCACGAACTTCGCAACACGGTCCGCAGCACTGCTCGCAGCATGAGACACCCTATCGAGCACACTTTCCTCTTTAGCTGTAGGGTGTATTTCTGCAGCTTTATCCCTGTCCTCATCGCTGAGTAGAGGAGATTCATCCTCAGTGTCAGCAAATCGTAACCTAGGCCCATCACCAGAATGGTCGTGGATAGAACTATCTGTGCTATCTAGCGTCACATAAGCATGCTCACTTTTCTTAAACAAAGATGATGCCCATTCAGAAAGTCCCCCAGCTTTAATCCATTGGACTAAGTTTTGTTTCTCTTCTTCTTTTGGTTTTGCCGCTTCTGCTGCTTGCTGCTTAATAATTATATCAAGGTTATCTTCGAGGGCTTTGAGCTCTATATAAAGACGCCCCCGCTCTTCCATTAGCTCAGGAGTCTCATCATTCCCTAGGATATAATCCTCAAGCTCATCGATATCATTTACAACCTTCTGAATCACGTCATTTTTTGTATAAAGGACCAACTCATCATCAATTTCCATATTCACGGCATCATAAGCAAGTTCCGATTCTCCAAGAGTCTCCAACTTACAGATGAGCGTTCTTCGCTGCATATTAAGGTGTCTTCTAGCAGCAGCATCAACTTCATCATTACCATAGCTATCTTCTAGCTCTTCATTGACCCTAGCAAACTCAGCCTTCGTCTTTGTTCTATCAGACTCAAATATACTTTTGAAAGACTGGTAGAAACTTGAAGCCGCAGCGCTCGCCGACGCACTCATGCTTGGAGCATCTGCTTGGGCTTGTTTAATTGCTTCTTGTTCCTTGGTTAATTTATCAATATCAGCTTGAAGCATAAGAACATCGTCGTTATGTTCTCCTGTTTGGTTCTTAAGCAGATCAGCCATACGAGCCGTTTTTTCTTTTAAGAGCTTAGCAACCACTTGTGGTCGTTCGGCTACTGCTTTGGCTGCTGCTTTGACTGCTTGAGCCTCTGCTTTGACGGCTGCTTTAGCATCTTGACGCTGTTTTTTAATATTGCCTTGAACTTTATCTAATACCTCATCTGCTTGTTGCACGATCGCTACGGCATGCTCATACGTAACTGTGGACATATGATGTTTTTTCCCTTTCCTAAACTGTTGTTTCACCGCTGAAACCACTTCAGCTTGAGCATTGTATAAATCAGCTTTCAACTTGTTTGAATTAATCTCACCTGAGTTACGCAATGCTTGTTTATCAACCTTATCAAGATGTGCGATTGACTCTCTATTATCAGGTTCGGCTACACGTTGAAATGTAGGTTCTCGGCCAATCATCTCTGCGATTCTTGCTTTAACTTTTGGAATAATTTCAGTCTGTTCATACAACTCGTGTCCCTTAGGTCCAGCATAAGCTTTCAATTTATCATTGAATTTTTTACCGAATGCCGTAGCAGTATTATTGCCTTCAAGACCTTGAACCTTAAGAGCAATGATTGTTTTCAGATGTTCAGGATTGATTTCGTTTGCCCTTGAGTCTGTGCACTCATAAACCTCGCTTAGTATCAATGCTTCTTCTAATTTAGCGGCAAGTTCCAAAGCTTCTTGGGGAGTAAGATTGTCCTCCTCCTCCTCAGTCCTATAAGATACTAAAAAGTCGCCAAGTACTTGGCCTTTAGACTGCATGCGATCAATAGCTTGCATTTGCCCTCTGACGACCCCGCCGACAGCTGAACCGAATTTACTCAAAGCGGCAGGCGTCGCACGAATGTAGTTCATAACCTCATGCCCAGCTTCTCTTGCTTTATCCGCAACAGGCAACTCCTTCCACCATTTTCCGATGGCTTCGCCATAATGCTTATTGATATATTGATAAGCTTTGACCGCAAGTATTGTCGCACCTATACCAGCAGCAACCCAACCAATAATTGGAATCGGACCAGCAGCTATCATGGAACCAGCCGCCACATTACCCGCTGCCCCACTAAAGAATCCGGCGATGTTACCCCACGCTATACCAAAACCACCCTGTAACGTGGCACTACCAGCAGTACCTGTAAAGTATGATGCCAACCCAGCCTGAAACGCGGGTTGGGAAATTCCCCAAGCAGCAAGACCAGCCGCTGCAGCGGTAGCTAAACTCGTTAACCCTGCGCTTATGTTATCCAAGCGTTTTGCTGTAGAAGACCGTGGGTCTTTTAAAGCTTTAACCGTTTTATCAAGTGCTTCATGCAGTGGCTCTAAAATCAATAACTGTGCTTTATATGCTTCAATTTCTTTTGCCTCAGCACTACCTTCAGTAGGCCCCAAAGGCGAAAGCTCATTTAATTTATCAATTTCTGCCTTAAGCCAATCAATATCTTTTTTCAATTCTTTTGGAGCATCCTTCATAGCTATGTCTCTCATCTCGCCATCACCATCACGTGCTGGGATTTGCGAAACGCTGTTCAAGAGCTCTTCTCTCATCTTAGGAGACATGATTTCATCCATCGCTTTTTGATGTTTTTTCCATGTCCTTGGCGATAGTTTAGACAAGAAGTCAGCGCTTTCTGCAAGATAACTACTACCTGTGTATTTCTTTATACGGCCGCCATCATGAAGCATGGCTTCTTTATTTACACCTACGATACGATCGTTTAGTTGAGTTAATGCAGTTAAGATAGAAGTCACATCGTCTGCACTACCAAAACTCATTGGAGGAATGGTGTTAGGATTATCAGCAGACCCATATTTCGCCTGGAAATGCTCTGATATTTTAGTGAGTAACTGCTCTTCAGTTAAATCTGTTGCTAACTCGATGTCTTCGCTCTCAAGACCAGGAACATATACGTTTATTTTGTCGCTGCCTTCTATTGGCGTCATAACAATCATATCAGTCGTTAACATCCTGGTATTAATGCCATGTGCAAGTTTTGCTTTAGCTTTATTCTCTACAGCATCTGCTGCTTTAGCCGCCTTATCATCTTTCGCTTGATTTGTAGCTCTCATATCTTCAAATTTTTCATCCAGCGTAGGTGAAAAATACCGTCGACGCTTTTCATTTAGACCTTTTAGATTTTTAACAACACCTAGATCAGGAACGCTGAATGATCCTATTGCCGCAATCTCATCTTCAAACTCCGGGGAAAGAGGGGAATCTCTTAAATCTGGTGCTGTATCTTCCGTAGCAAAATTTTTGCCAGCATGCATTGGATTGAGTACATCACCGTTTTCATCTATTGCGTCATTTTTATCGTCGCTCATTTCATTCTCCTCAGAAATATCGATAGTGTCTTCAGAATCAGTACGTCCTTCAAAACCTAAAACATTTGCTTCTTTTATCTTCAAATCCTTTTCAATCACTCCGGCAAGATGAGGTCTCATGTCATCAGCAACTAAAGCAGCATCATCAAAAGTAGGACTGTTGCTTTTCATTGAGTTGAAGCGTTCTAGAACCGCTTTCGCTGCAACCGCTTCTAATTGATAACTCTTCTCATCATCCGATTGCTTATAAGAAACTTGTTCATCGTCAATAGTGACGGTGTATTCCTTGTCACCAACCTTAGTCGTAAATATTTGACCCACGACATCCTCCTTAAAAATTTGATCGTCAGAATAAGTATAGACCATATTCACAAAAGTCAAATTATCATGTTAACGTTTAATTTTTTACCTAATTGATGGGTTGCTATTTTTAAGATGAAGGGGTATGTGTGGGCTGGCGACATGCTGATGACAGAACGTTTTTTATTGCTTCTGGCGTTACAATAATTTTAGGCGTAAAATAACTTACGATGTGCCTGTTTTTGCTCGCTATGTTATTCTAAAACAGCCAACAGAATACGCAACCTATACATTACATAATCATGGATGAATGATAAAACGGCACAAGCTACAATTAATTTTAAAAGGTTACCGATTTTTCTTCTTCAGTATGGAGGGAGATGAACCGCCTCATATTCATATCGAACATGGGGATAAAGTTGGTAAATTCTGGCTAAATCCCACAACTTTAGCAAGCTCTTATGGTTTTAGAAGTCATGAATTAAGTAAACTTAGGTTGCTGGTACTTGAGCATAAAGAACTATTTTTGGAGAAATGGTATGAACACTTTAGCAATTAAATTTGATGACCATGCAGTAGACGTTGATTTTACCGAAACATCCGTGCATTTTGTGTTAGCGGATGGCCGAGAGATATCCGCCCCTCTCGAATGGTTTCCGCGACTGCGTGATGCAACGGATGCTGAGCGACAAGATTGGCGTGTTATTGGTAATGGGATTGGTGTACATTGGTCTAAGGTTGATGAAGATATTTCAGCTAAAACGCTCATGCGTGGAATTGATTAAAAATAGTTTAATAAGAAATTCCAACGAGAATGCCTGTCAGCGGATATTATCTATAGGTGACTTCTTTAACGGCGTTAATGACCCAAGTATTTAAACTTACACCATCGTGTCTTGCTGCTATATAAAATTGCCTTTTTATGCCGTCATTGCGAGCGAAGCGCGGCAACCCAGTTTTTATTTTAACATTTTAACCCCTGCTAATTTACGCTGGGATCAAATCGGCTCTTGACATATTATGCCTCCGGAACCTACTATTGCAATACAGGTTGCAGCAACGGACATTGCTTAACATGAAATTTTACAACAGAGAACCAGAACTAAAAACGTTACGCGAAACACAAAGTAGAGCGCGACATCATGCACAGATGACGTTTATTGTAGGACGGCGTCGTATTGGAAAAACAGCGCTTGTTTTAGAATGCTTCCCCCAAAATTTAGTTTATTTTTTTGTTTCTAAAAAATCAGAGCCCCTCTTATGCCAAGAGTTTATTTTGCAACTCCAAAGAAGTTTAAATATTAAAGTGCTTGGTGAATTCAACCAATTTTCACGCTTATTTGAATACATCCTCGAGCTCTCTAAAACACAGCATTTTACCTTAGCGATAGATGAATTTCAGGAGTTTTTCTCACTCAATCCCGCTATTTACTCTGATATACAACACCTTTGGGATCGCTACAAAGATCAATCAAAATTGAATCTTGTTCTCTCTGGGTCTATTTACTCATTGATGTCTAAAATTTTTGAGCATGCGAAAGAGCCCCTCTACGGTCGTGCTGATAAAAAAATGATCTTAAAACCTTTTAGCATCTCGACGCTATATAGCATTTACTACGATCATCAAGCTACCCCCTCTCCTCGAGCCATGCTTGCCTTTTATACTTTAACCGGAGGTGTTGCAAAATATGTTGATATTTTAGTAAATCATCAGGCCTTTGAGCTGGATACCATGCTTGACGTTTTTTTTGACAACGGCTCACTTTTTATTCATGAAGGGCGAGATATTTTAATCGAAGAGTTTGGTAAAGACTACACCGTCTATTTTTCTATACTTTCATTAATTGCTAGCTCAAAAACATCACGCTCAGAACTTGAATCCATTTTACAAAAAAGTACCGGCGGATATTTAGAGCGCTTAGAGCACGACTTTAATATTATTAAACGTATAAAACCAATTTTTGCAAAACCAAACACAAAAACTCAAAAATATGAAATTACAGATAATTTTTTAAAATTCTGGTTTCGCTTTGTTTATAAATACCAAAGCGCCATTGAAATTGAAAATTTTGATTATGTCAAAGATATTATAAGATCTGACTTTGATACCTACTCTGGGAGCATGCTAGAAAATTATTTTATTGAAAAACTTAAAGCATCCAAACAATTCAATCAAATTGGACGTTATTGGGAACGAGGAAACCAGAACGAGATTGATATTGTCGCCGTGAATGAGCGAAAAAAAATTGCCCTTATTGCCGAAGTAAAACTATCGAAAAAACGTATTCAACTCAGCGTTCTCAAAGAAAAAGCGCATGCCCTAACTAAGCAACTTGAAGGTTACCAAATTCACTACGAGGGTTTTTCACTGGATGATCTATTCACGCCTGTTGTTGATTATGAAACTAAAATTCCTTCTTGAGAAAAAGTACATTATTTTAAAGGTGATGATGGTTATGCCTATGAAGGCCGGTAACCCATGATAAGATTTCAAATATTCCGAAAATGCGCTGTATATACCCATCATCAATGAAGTTGCCTTTTTTATGCCGTCGTTGCGAGCGAAGCGCGGCAACCCAGTGACCTTGAAAGATGCTAGATTGCTTCCTGCCACGCTGCGCTCGCAGTCGCAACGACGACGTGTGTAAACAGACCTCGTATTTTAAATGATATTGGGTATATTGCTCCAGTAAAGAGCGAATCATGGTTTGATAAAAACTTTTTATTGCATAACACCACATTTAGTCTTGCTATTTAATAACATATACCGCAAATAGTTTGATTATGTTTAAGCGAGCATTAAAATTAGATCGACCCAAAAAACAATCCTTTTTCCTCTGGGCAGCTCGCCAGACGGGGAAATCATCTTATCTAAAAGAATATTTTAAGCAATCGGTTTATTACGACTTACTGAGCGACAAGAAAAAACTACGCGGCTTGTTGTTTAATTTCTTGATCAATAATACTCCAAGAACGCTCATATTCCCGCTTTAAATCATACGACGTTTGCAAGTTAATCCAAAACTCGGCCGTCGTACCAAATAATTTTGACAACCGCAAAGCAGTTTCCGGTGTAATCGCGCGCTTACCATTCAAAATAGAGGTAATGCGATTTGCAGGAACATGTAACTTCATGGCAAATTGATTAGCCGACAAGCCCAAAGCATCCAGCTCATCTCTGAGTATTTCACCCGGGTGTATTGCTCGCATTTTATTCGACATAAAACCTCCAACTCAATGATAATCAACGATCTCAACATGATAGGGCTCGTTGCCAATCCACTCAAAACAAACTCGCCACTGCATATTAACCCTAATACTATTCACCTTTTCTATCACCACCTAAAACTTCAAACCGATTGCTAGGTAAATGCATTAAATCTTCCATACAGGTTGCATGATCCAAAACCTCAAGCCGTCTTTCAGCTTGCTGAATAAAACCGTGCCATTTTTTTACGCGCTCCCCCTGATAGAGTTGACGCGTTTCTTTGTTCTTAAATGATCGTATCATAATAACAAGACATGCTACGTAATATGTATAGTGTAGCATGCGTGCTTATTTTTACAAACATAGCGGTGGAGAAGGGCTCATGCACCTGATATCCGGCGAGGTAGAAATAAGGGGATGGTGGTTAAACATTCAGTCCATAGCGCATACACGTACCAAATTTTCTTCCTTTAATATAGGAAAGAATAGATTTAAATTGAGTCATCGCCTTACGCACGGATGCTATACGGGCTGCAGCAATTGGCATTGCTTAATATGAAATTTTAAAACGTTTCCCATGGATTTATTATTTCAATAGGCGTGTGAATAAAATCCTTGGTGTTCCGTGTAACCAGTGTAAAAGAATGAGCATGAGCCGTTGCAGCGAGCAATCCATCTATCGCAGGCAAAACATACCCCTTGATATTACCTTGTAAACGCCCCCACATATCAGCAACTTTTGTGTCAATCGTTACAATGCGCCCTTCAAAATATGCCGGTAGCTCAACCTCCAACCAATGAGAAATTTTTTCTTGCCGCTCTAGGCTATGAATCCCAGAGATCCCTTTTCTAATTTCACTGAGTGTAATAACACTTATATATAATTTTTCATCATCCATGCTATCGATCCATTTTACAACGGATGGATGAGGTGTTTTTTTTACTAGCTCAGATATAATATTAGTATCAAGTAAATAACTCATAACTCAATATCTCTCATGAGATTGTTGTCACGTTCTAATTCAAGCTCTACACCCGCCAAAGGTGATTGCCTTAAAAAAGACGTAAGTTTTTGCTTGGGTTTTTTTAGTTTTTTATATTGTTGTGTCGATAAAACAACAACGGCAGGCTTACCTCTTAAGGTTATTTCTTGAGGTGCGCCAGAAGAAGCCTTTTTCACCAATTCGCTTAAATGAGCTTTAGCATCTTGTAATTGCCAAGTCTTCATCGTTCATCTCCTTAACCAGTCTAACCAGTCTAACTAGTTGTATTATAGACCCGCAACACAATGAAAGCAAAACGCCTCACTCGTCCGCACAGTACGTTCGAAATACTTTGGCTGTTTTCTCAGCGATACCATGCAAAATATGCTCGCTTTCAGCAATACCATCCAGCCACCTCGTAATTCGGCCTTTATAATCTTTAATAGCAGGTGATTGATAACGCATGCAAAGATGAATCGCGCTGATAAGATTGAGTTGCATTTGCATCGTTTCAGTATGCTTGGCGAGCTTCAACAAGCCTTGGATTAAATGATGCTCACTTATCATCGTATCCGCCTGCTGTGCTGCTCGGTGTAAGGTAAGATGTTGGGAGCTCAACATAAGATAATGCTGCTGATGCTGTTCCGGTATCGCTTGGAAACCTCGCTTGTGTTTTTGAAAACCCGCATCAAATTTTATGTCTGCGTGCTCAAAAACAAAGGTTTCCAGGTGCGAAAGTGTGTTCTCCGGTTGATTAAAATCAAACGGCAAGGTTTCATGCGCTTCTGTATCGGCAGCCAAATCCCAGTAGGTCATCTTAAGCTTATTTGATGTAATCACACCGGTTACAACACCGTCGTAACCTTGATCGGCCAAGGCCAGGATTTGCGTGCGTGGTGGTGGAGCGCTATATAAAACATACGCTTCGGTTTTACCTTCACTCACAGGAAAAATAACGCTCGATGAAGCGTTCGTGCCGTAATAAATAGCTTCGAGTAAATAAAGCGGTATGGCCCGGGCTAACCTTCCTTCGGTATCCTCAAGATCACGGACAAGCGGTGCTGATGATTTTTCTGATGCTTCTGATTGACATGAAAACTGTACAATCGCAATTTTTTTTCCGGATTGTGACGTATCAAAACCGTGTTTGATATTCCAACCATAACACCACAGCGGATAATGAATAAACTCAAACTTAATCTTTAGATTTTCTTCAGAAAGCTGCGCGATCGGTTGTTCTAAATTTAAAAATTTGATTTTATATCCATCTAAATGCTCGGCAACATCAAGCCGATTGAGCGCATAAAGCTCGTGTAATAATTGCTGACCTTCAGATACTTGTTTTAATTCAAGATAAACTTGTAAAAGATTAAGTCCCGTTTCAATATCATGCTGCTCGGGGATGTAGCGCGGTACAATAAGCTCAAGCGCTTCATCAAAAAAACCGTATTGACCCAAATCAGATGAAATACGGGTGAGTACATGCGGTGCGTATGCCTGCGCTAAAATTTCTTCATAATACGTACGGGCCGTGTCGATGTTATTGTTTACAATATAATATTCACCTAACCATGCTTTAGCTATCCAGCCACCAAAACGTTTGTTAAGCTCTTTGTAGGCCGCTAAGTTAGGTGGCTCATGTGTAAGACCTTCTGATGCAAGCTGTTCTATTCGAATCTCCAGCCACCACGTGAGCGCATTGTCTTGATTAGGATCGGCCATAAGCGACTCTTCGAGCGTGATGAGTGCTTCAGTTTTTTTATCGAGTCCCACTTGCGCTTTCGCTAAATTAGCTAATACATATGGATGTCTTGAATGATGGTTTAAATAATCTAAAAATAAAATTTCAGCTTCAGCACATCGATTGGTGTTGAATAAAACGGCTCCGTACAAACAAACAGCCCGATCAGGTATCGTATCGATATCCATCAGACGCTTCGCCGCATCTTCAAGCTGCGCATAAAATTCATCATTGAGCGCCATCATGATGGTCGACGCCAGCTCATCAGGCTTATCCCAATGCTGCTGGATCATGTCGGGTAATATTGTCTTGATGTATTCTGAACGAGGGATATAAATTTTTTTCCCCGCTTCATCCAGCATTTCAATCATTGCATCTTTATTCATAAACGTTGACACCTTCATCGACTATATGTGTATTATGGAAGTATAACATGACCTATACTAGCAAGAATCTATTTGGCAACATAAAAAACATTATGGACTTTAATAAAATAACCAACAAACAGTTTTATACACAACTCACAGCATTGCCTTTTGTTGAAAAGCTTATTTTATATGGATCGCGCGCGCGTGGTGATTTTCAACCACGTTCTGATATTGATTTAGCCATATACTGTCCTCATGCGAGTATTCGTGACTGGCAACAAATATTTTGTTGATGAAGCTGATACTTTTACGATACGTTAGCTCTCGACAATCCACTCAAACAAGCAATCGATCACGATGGAATCATGCTTTATGAAAAAAATATCACATCATGAAAAGCTTACCTTATCGTTTCAACAAGTAGAGCAAGCACTCGTTGCACTCAAGCAAATGGTTGATAAACCCATGCAATCCGATCGCAGTAATATTGATGCGTGTATCCAGCGCTTTGAATTTACGGTTGAGTTATTCTGGAAGTTATTAAAACGTATTATTGAATCTCGTGGAGGCACCCCCACCTATCCCAAAGATGTTTTACGTGAGGCTTATCAAGGCCAACTCATCCATGATGAATCCATATGGCTGCGTATGCTCCAAGATCGAAATTTAACATCACAAACGTACAATCAAGATTTAGCCGATGAAATTTATCAGCGCATCAAAACCTATTATCCCGTGATTCGCGAAACCTACGAGCAACTAAAAATTTATCAAGCCTAACGCGGCGCCATACGTAACGCGCCATCGAGGCGAATTGTTTCGCCGTTGATCAGGCTGTTTTCAATGATATGTGCAGCAAGTGCTGCAAATTCACCAGGCCTGCCAAGGCGCTTAGGAAACGGTACTGACTCAGCCAAACTGGCCTGAACCTCTTCAGGCATATTGAGTAACAAAGGTGTCGCGATAAGCCCAGGCGCAATCGTATTCACCCGTATACCACTCGCGGCTAACTCACGGGCTGCAGGCAAGGTAAGAGCAACAATACCGCCTTTGGATGCACTGTACGCAGTTTGTCCTATTTGACCTTCATAGGCAGCAATCGACGCGGTATTGATAATGACGCCTTGCTCCTCGCCGTCTAACGCCTCGGGCGCTTGTATAATGGCCTCAGCAAATACGCGCATGACATTGAACGTGCCGACCAAATTAATATCAATCACATGTTTGAATGCATCCAGCGGCATAGCACCCTGCTTGCTAACCATACGCCCTGCGGGCGCAATACCTGCACATTGAATACAAATGCGTGGTAAGCCTATACGCTTTATCGTTTCAGCCAACGCGGCTTCGACCGCCTCATCTGAGCGTACATCACACGCGATAGCATGCGTATCATTCGCATCCGCGTGCACGTCCCACACCATAACCTCTGCACCGCGCGCACGAAAATATTCAGCACACGCACGCCCCATACCCGAGGCCCCACCGGTGACAACCACACGTTGTTGTTCTAAATTCATAATCATCACATCCTGTTAGATCAAAATAAAATTTATTAAAAAAACTGCATGATTAAAAATGCGCAAGCAATACCCAGCATCACGGATAAAAACCAACGACCACCGGGTAAAATATGATGATCAGACAATCGATGTTTATAACGCCCACTGTAAAGCATGAGTAACGGTAAAATCATCAGTAAAATAATGCACCAAACGCCCGCATAAGCTAATGCTGTAATAAAAATACCGGGCTTAATTAAGACAATCAATAACGGTGGTACAAAACATAGCGCATGAATCAATACGCTGTCTTTGCCTTGTTTGGTTTTACTCAAACCATCGGCAATAAAATCAGCCAAACTAATTGAAACAGACAAAAACGATGTCAACACATAGACAGACACAAACATACTCGCGATGTACTTCATCCAATGATTATTTGCTGCATGTGTAATCGCGAGCATAAGGCTTGAACTTGAGTTGCTCGATTCTGCCATGGCAATTAAACCGTGCTCTCCCCCGCGTGGAAGCACACCTTGGACAATACAAAGCCAAAGCAAAAAAATCGCAAACGGCACTAAGCTACCGGCTAATACAATAAATTTTAACGCCTTTCTATCTGAATGCAGGTATTCACGCAGCGTAGGCAAGATCGTCGCGTAACCAAACGAGGTGACCATGACGATAAAGGCACTGTTGCGTATGGAAAAATCGCCTTCATATAATTTTTCTATGCGAATTTGAGGAGCAAGCGCTACAGCAATAAAAATAAAAATCGTCAGCTTAATTCCCATAAACAAACGGTTGGCCATATCAACCGCCCCCATGCCACGGCAAACAATGCTACCCAGCAAAAGCAGCGTGATGATCGTCGCAAACGCCCGCGGAACATGCCAATCAACCGCCTTAAAAATCGTTTGAAGCACCCCACTCGCACTCGCAAGATACGCGCAAATCAAACTGTACATCAGTAACAAATAAAGCAAGCTCGTGACGGTTTTACCCCAAGCGCCCAACGTACTTTCAGCCATGGTAATTAAGTTACTTCCGGGTTTGAACCATAAATTAACTTCAAGCACAGCAAACGCGCCAATGGTCATACACAACCAAGCGACGGTTAAAAGTAACGCACTGAAACGAAAGGATTCATGTGCACTGACAATAGGAATAGCGAGCATGCCGGCACCAATACAGGTACCTAAAATCATGAGCATGCCGCCGATTATATTTTTTGATTGCATTCAAATTATCTTAAAATTTCTAGGGAACATGAGTGTAACACGAAGCACCAACTGCACTCCTAATTCTCTGTTAAATAACTTCTAACGATTTTTTTACGCTTCATGCATTTTAGGACCCCATCAAAACAATGATCGTTACAAATCGATATGGTAGAATGCGCCACATCTATTTTTCCAACCGAGATTTTATCGTGGAAAAGACGTACTCGCCAAAAGATATTGAACACTCATGTTATGAAGCCTGGGAAAGCCGCGACTATTTTAGTCCACAAGGTTCCAATAAACCTTATTGCATGATGCTACCGCCCCCAAACGTTACGGGAACGCTGCACATGGGCCATGGTTTTCAAGACACGCTCATGGACGCCATGGCACGTTACCAACGCATGTGTGGCAAGCGCACCTTGTGGCAACCCGGTGTTGACCATGCGGGCATCTCAACACAACTCGTGGTCGAGAAAAAACTGCAACAAGAAAACCTATCGCGTAAAGAAATGGGACGCGATGCGTTTTTAGACCGTGTATGGCAATGGAAAGAAGAGTCCGGCGATACCATCATGAGTCAAATGCGCCGTATGGGTTGCTCAACCGATTGGTCACGTACACGCTTTACGATGGACGAAGGCTTTTCTAAAGCCGTCAATAAAGTATTTGTTCAGCTTTATGACGAAGGTTTGTTATATCGCGGCAACCGTCTTGTCAATTGGGATCCAAAGCTTGGCACCGCAGTTTCAGATCTCGAAGTCATCACCGAAACCGAAGACGGGCATTTATGGCATATTCGTTATCCGTTGGTTGATTCTTCTGATGAGGTTGTGATTATTGCAACAACGCGTCCCGAAACACTGCTCGGCGACGCCGCCATTGCCGTTCACCCTGATGACACACGCTACCAAGCATTGATTGGAAAACACGTGCATTTGCCCCTGTGCAATCGTACGATTCCAATCATTGCTGATGATTATGTAGACCCTGAATTTGGTAGTGGTTGCGTTAAAATTACGCCCGCCCATGATTTTAATGATTATGACGTCGGCAAACGTCATAACTTACCCATGACCACCATTTTAACTAAAAAAGGCTGCATCAATAAGCACGCGCCCCTTGCCTACCAAGGCATGGATCGCTTTGTTGCCCGTGAACAGATTATTAAAGATTTGGATCAAGCCGGTCTTCTTGAAAAAATTGAGCCACATCAGCTCAACATTCCTCGTGGCGAAAAATCAAATACGATTATTGAGCCGCTGCTCACCGACCAATGGTATATTCAGATGGAACCGCTGGCAAAACCAGCACTCGATGTTGTTCGTCAAGGGCAAGTCCGTTTTGTTCCTGATAATTGGACAAAGACGTATGAACACTGGATGGAAAACATTCAAGACTGGTGCATTAGCCGTCAACTTTGGTGGGGACATCGCATACCCGCTTGGTATGACATCCACGGAAAAGTATACGTTGGATACACCGAAAAAGACGTTCGTTTTAAATACAAACTCGATGATGAGCTGGTATTAAAACAAGATGAAGATGTTTTAGATACCTGGTTTTCTTCTTCGCTTTGGCCTTTTGTTGCGCTGGGCTGGCCTGAGAAAACCCCTGATTTCGAAGATTTCTTTCCAACATCGGCCTTGTTTACCGGATTTGATATTCTCTTTTTCTGGGTGGCTCGTATGATCATGATGAGCCTCAAATTCACCGGTAAAATTCCGTTTCCTGAAGTTTTTGTCACGGGCTTGGTCTGTGACCAAGACGGCAAAAAAATGTCTAAATCCAAAGGCAACGTACTGGATCCGATGGATATTATTGACGGCATTAGTCTCGAAGCTCTACTTGAAAAACGCGCTGCAAATCACGTACTGGGATCCACCCAAAAGAAAATTATCGCCAGTACAAAAAAAGAATTTCCAGAGGGCATTGAGGCATTTGGAACCGATGCGCTTCGCTTTTCTTTTTGTGCAATTGCCTCCAACGCACGCGCCATGCGCTTTGATATGGCGCGCGTCGAAGGCTACCGTAATTTCTGCAATAAACTGTGGAATGCCGCACGCTATGTTCTCATGCACACCGAAGAAGAAAGCGTTGATTTAGGCGACGGCGCATTTCAATACAGCGATGCTGACCGCTGGATATATTCACGTTTGCAGCACACCATCGAGCGTACCCATCAACATTATGGGCAATATCGTTTTGATTTATTAGCGAATAATTTGTATGAATTTGTATGGCATGAATATTGCGACTGGTACCTCGAACTATCCAAACCCGTGCTCTATGACACCCAAGCGTTAGGTGCTATGAAACGTGGCACACGCCGAACGTTAATCTCGGTATTATTTCATATTGTGAAACTGCTTCATCCGATAATGCCGTTCATCACCGAAACGATCTTCCAACGCTTGAATAAACTTACAAGTGAAGGTGGTGAAACGTTGATGCTCAGTTCATTTCCTGAAGTCCAGACAAGAAGCATTGATTTAGAGCTTGAAGCTGAAATCGCCTGGCTACAAACCGTGGTGCAGTCTATTCGTACGATTCGAAGTGAAATGGGTATCAGCCCGTCAGTTTATATTCCGCTCTACCTCCGGCACATCACGCCTGAAGTCGAAGACAAACTTGAAAAGCACATGCCTCTGCTCATGACGCTGACCAAAGTCGAGAAAATTCATCGACTCACAGAAAGCGATGCAGTACCTGTGTCCGCTTCTTCAGTGGTCGGTGAGTTGGAGCTGCTCATCCCTATGGCCGGTCTTATTAAAAAAGATGATGAACTCGCACGTCTTGAAAAAACGCTGAAAAAGCTTGATAAAGACATCGCAATGGCCACGGGAAAACTCAACAACCCTCGCTTCACCGACAAAGCACCTGAAGATGTCGTCATCAAAGAGCGTGAAAAACTTGAGCAAGCCGAACGCGCACGTGAAAAAACGCTGCATCACCAAGCAAAAATTGAAGCTTTATAGCAGCCGCATAGAAGTATTGTAATAAAAGCGTAATTCAGGATGGCGTTTATCTGAATTACGCTTTATAATCACGTTTCTAGTAGGGCCCATAGCTCAGTTGGTTAGAGCAGCGGACTCATAATCCGTTGGTCCAAGGTTCAAGTCCTTGTGGGCCCACCAAATTAAATCTTTAAAATCAACAAGTTACAGTTAATTCTTCCAGCCCCATAAAATTCATTGTGGGGATTTTGTGGGGCACAATCGGGCTCTCTTGCGCATCTGTAGGTAGTATAACGCAGGCCACATCGGGGTTATAATGCAACCCCTAAAACAAAGATGTCGCGTAAATCATGAGCCAAATCACCCTTCCTTTAAAGGCATAGGGGTCAAATCTATTTATAATGCGCATTCAAAGGTTTGATCAATTAAAAACCTATCATAGAAACGCGCCCATATTCTCACAAGAACAACTGTTTATTAAATGACCCTACTAACACCTTTATGAGCTTTGCATATAATGCCTATCACTTAAGATTTCGTATATTAATCATTGTCGAGGTGCATTTAATGATAACACAGGAATAGTTTAATGAAATTATAGACTTATTGGGTGACGTAGCCATCGCCCGTTTAGCTCTTGAAACATTACCTTATATGGGGTCTTCTATAGATCGTAGTCAATTTCAAACAGACGTTGATCATGCTTCATCCGTCTATACTCAAGCTGTTACCGTACTCTATCAACCGGAAACAACCCCTGAAGTTTACAGCTTAGCTTATCACCCCAAAAATCATAGTAGTTCCTCTAGATATAATGGTGAGAAAATAAAAATTCAAGAAACTCAGACGATCAATATTGCCCCAGTGATAAAACAGTTAAACCAGGATTTTGTATTGTGTGATTGTACAGATGAGGAAATTTATACTCCTTTGTCATATACAGGCCGTCATAAGGGCCCTAACCGAAATCAGATTGAATTAACGGCTACATTTGAGCAAAATCCTGAACCAGGATTCTTTCCGATTATCATTCCAAGTTTTTGGATGGACGTTCTGTCACACTTTTTAACACTTATACTCTCTTCAGTTTTAATCGGTGCCGGTGCCACGGTAATAGCCTCGGGTCTAGGAGCAATCCTTGGTACCTGCATGATAGTAGCTGGGGCGCGGGGTATTATGGTACTAAGTTGGGTTTATTCTCTGGTCCACAAGAAAGAACAACGCCTCTTTCATCTACATCTCCTGAACAGAATGACATGAATCACGGCAGCGAGACACCCGATAATAATCTATAAATTAAAGTATGAAGGGAGCACGTCACTGCAGCTGCTTTACCTGCTGTGACGCGGTTCAAAAATCTCTTCCGCATGATTATAGAGCGCAGACAAATGCGCCTCCTCTTCAAAAAAGCGTAACCTGGCATTGGGCAATCTATCTCTAAAAATTTCTGCGTGTGATACAGGCACTTGGCTATCTAATTTTCCTTGAAAAACGCTAATTGGAACATCAATATTTTCTAAATTAAAGCCCCAAGGTTTGACCACCAACCTCATCTCTTGTGCCGGTCCAGATGCACCTTGTTTAAAAGCTTCTGTTGTCGTCGCTATCAGTGAATTAAAACAAGCCGGATCTTCGAAAATGATTTGGTCTGGCTCAGGAAGATGCTTTAAATTTTTTTTCAATAGCTCAGGTGTCACAAATACTTGCTGCAACTTCATCATGAGCCATGCAAAGCCTGGAATATTTCTCATCAAACTATTCATAATAATGAATCCCCTCGCCATCCCTCGTTTTGATTCAGGTAAATTCGTTGGGGCTAGTCCTGAAACAATGGCAACCTCGATTACACAATCTGGAATTGCATAAGCACACGCTAAAGCAAAGGACGCGCCACCCGAATGAGCAATGATTGAAAATTGCTTGATATCAAGTGCATCAGCTAACTCGCTGATATCATTCGCCCAATTAAGAATCGTGTGACGCGTATTAAAAGAAGATAACCCCATCCCTGGCCGATCAACGGATAGCAATCGATAATGCTGTACGCATGCCAATGCATGAAAATCCGCTGCTTGTAATCTTGAGCCAGGAGAGCCCTGAAAGTAAAAGACCGGATGACCTGCAGAATCTCCATATTCTGCATAGCCTAACTGCCTACCATCCGATAATTGCATCATCAAATGATCGTTTCTCATCATAATCACCTCAGAATTATGTTAAACGCTGGTTTGCATAATATTCCATGGCATCCACCAAGAAATTGAGCAATTGTTCATCGTAAAGCGCGCAAAACTTTTTAAAATTATCATCATGACGATAAGCGTTTGATAAATTTAAATAGCTTGATTGATTAAATGACCATAACGGTTTAACCAAAAGATAATGCTTATGAACCAGCTCTTGTACTTCCAAAGTATCGGGGTTCAAGCCTGTATCGATTGCCTCGGTCATTTTTTGATAAAAAACATCGCCCTTACTTTTGAATTGATCCCAGTCTGCTTGGGTCCAAGATTTAACTTTTTCCCAGGACGCATCTAATTCTTCTTGTGTTAAAATACCATGCTTAACCATATAGTTATCGTATTCTTTTTGAATTTTTGTGTCGCGCATCCGAATAGGATCAAAAAATTCTTCTACTTGCATCGTTATTTCCCCTCTTACATGACGTATGGTGTTATCAATGGTTTTAAGCATGCCTTGAATGCTTTGCAATTTTCTTTGCAGCATCACTTTTTGTGATTGCAAAGATGCAATTTTATCAAAAGCATCACAGCTTAAAATTTGTTGAATATCATCCAGAGAAAAATCAAGCTCCCGATAAAACAAGATCTGCTGCAGTAACAACAACTGCGCTTCTTCGTAATAACGGTAGTGATTTTCTCCAACATAAGCTGGTTTCAATAACCCCGTTTCATCATAGAACCGCAGTGTACGTGTGCTCACACCCGAAAGCGCGGCAAGTTGTTTTATCGTATAAGCCATGTCATTTCTCCTGAAGGACAAAAACATCATAAAGGTTGACGTAACGAGAAGGTCAAATATTATTTTAACTTAATTTTGATCCAAAAACGAACAGATGGCGTATGCAGAATATTTTTAGCATTTATTTGTTTCTAGAAAAGCTTCGTGCGATCATCTTTATTATTTTTAATTCAGACGATGAATTAGAGCAAACACTCACATACACATACAGCAAGGCAACTATCGATGCTCCAGAAAACTGATACATTATGATGAACTCGTTTACATGGGCTAAAGATATCTTAAGTGCGCGTAATATAAAAATACATGGCGAATTCGAGCCAGTTCGCCTGATGCCTTGGTCTAACGTATATCGAGTTAAGACGCAATGTGGCTTTATATTTTTAAAAGTCGTTACCCCGCCTTTTGATATTGAACTTAAGCTCCTACCCTATCTTACAGAGCATTTTCCTGAAGCTGTCCCTTATGTTATTGCCAGTTCGCGAGAATATTTTAGTCTTTTAATGCAAGATGCCGGCACACCCCTTCGCCCTGTTATGCAAAAAAATTACCAACTTAATTTAGCAATTCAAACGCTCAAAACTTATGCCAATATACAACAGCAATTATCCCACAAAATAGATTTACTTTTAAGGCTGGGTGTACCGGATTGGCGCTTAAACACCCTGCCCTCGCATTTTGTATCCCTACTGGAAAAAGAAGCCTTTTTAAAAAATGATGGGCTTTCAAGTAGCGATATAACAAAGTTACACGCTTTAAATAATCAAATACATACGCTATGTGATCGGATTTTATCCTATGCAATACCCGAAACCATCGAGCACGGCGACATGCATGACAATAATATTTTAATTAACTCACAGAACAGGCTTATTATTCATGACTGGGGTGATACTGTACTTACACACCCCTTTTTCTCATTGTGTGGTTTTTTGCATAGCGCAGTGAAACAACATCATATTAGACAAGAACGAGCTCATTTAGAGCAAGCTTATTGTAATATGTGGCTCCAGCACGAAACAAAAGAAAAGCTCCAATCTGTCTTGTCTTTAATTAATCAACTGCGTGAAATCAAGTTTGTTTTAAGCTTTTCACGTATTGCTGAATGCCCAGGCATGCATGATTTAGGCGAATATAAAGGCACGATAGCAAATGCTTTAAAAGCATTTATTCAAAAAATGCATCAATGACACAAGCAAAACCACCAACAGCCCCTAATATACATCGCTCCTTTACTCAGCCGACATCATCGGATTTAACACGCCCCTAAATATCCGTTCGCAGGCAAAATGTGATAAAATACCGAGCATATAATTTGTTATGTAATCTTCACCTCAGGTATTTAGCCCTATGCACACCGATAGAATCATATTATGTTTGGATATTGATCAAACGATCATGAACTCGAACGCACCAGAACATCTCATAGATATCAACGGCTCAGATTATTTTGATGATGCCAGTGCCTGGGTTAATTTTCTCACCGAGATGAAAACATACTGTGAACGTCGTGATGTTCAATTTATTGTTCAAATCGTCACAGCGAAAGATCGCGTTGATACCCTAACTGAGCACGTTTTTAATGCGCTCCATCCTTTTTTGATCCCGCTCAATCAAAACGCCGAGGTCGTCGACACAGAACGCGCGATGCAATTGATTGATCCAACCGCCGGGTATGTCCCTACGCAACTTCATTACGCACAACACCAAGGTGAACGGCATCAACGTATCACATCCACAACGCGTTATGATTTTGATGAAACAACGGAAGAAGCCCTACTTTCACCGATTCATATCTGCGGACCCACCTCAAAAGCTGCGGCCATGAAATATATTGCAGAATATTTTCATGAGGTAACGCCGGCTGAAAATATGTTTCTTCTCGATGACCAAGTATGGAATATTGAAGATGTTAGACAGAGCGCGTATGGCTTTCAAGGTATCTTATGTGACGCACTGCGTCACTTAGAATCCAGTACAAAAGAAGAACGTACAGTGGCATGCCATGAAATACTCGCAACGCTCAAAAACAAAATAGAAACGCGTGTGGATGCTATTTCAGCCCTTGAACCGTTAGATATAAAATTACACGCACGTGTGGAGCACGAACAACAAGACAATCACGATGGCATACACCTTGCTTCAAAACTAGGTAATATAGAACGCGTCCAAGAACTTATCGCTCACGACCCAGAGCTTGTGCATGCAGTCGATGCATTTAATCAAACGCCGTTGGTATGGGCGGCATCCAAAGGTCATCACGATATCGTTACCCTACTGATAGCTCACGGCGCTGATATCAATCAAGCAACGCAGTTACCCATCACAGATACGTCCCCGCGAACCCATCATCTAAACACACCGTTAGATTGGGCCATTGAAGGTCGGCATATTGCAACGGTTGATACGCTTTATCAAGCGCAGGCCGTGAGTCATAACCATCATGATGTGGACATACTCAATGATTTGATACGCGCTGAAAATCAAACGCATGTTCAATTTTTGATATTAAAAAATCAACTCGCACTCAATCAACGAGACATGGAAGGTTATGCAGCGCTCCATGTCGCAGTAATATACAATCAAATCGATGTATTGCGTGATTTAATTGCGAAGGGTGCTGATATCAACACACGTACATCAGACGCGACAGGACAATATCAATACATTGAACACCCACATCAAACCGCCATGGATTTAGCATGCGCCTTAGATGATGAGGAGATGGTGTCTATTTTATTTGAAGCAGGCGCCATCATCACCCCAACCCACGCATACGAACTTCAACCGATTCATATCTTTGCAAAAAATGGCTTAATAACCCCTGTTAGAATCCTCATTGAACAGAATCTAGGTTTCGTTCACGCCAAAGATAGCATGAACCAGACCCCGCTTTTATGGGCTGCCGCGAACGGGCATTATGAAATCATCACGCTGCTTATTGAGCACGGCGCTGATGTTGATATGCCGACTCAACTGCCAACCGATCATGAAGGTTACGCGACAGAAAATCATATGTCTCCTTTAGACTGGGCCCTCAAAGGCGAACATGTCGCCGCGATTCTAACGCTGGTTTCCGCTGGTGGAACGCCGTACCATCCTCACACAGATTTTGATATGAACTTAATTATCAGGCCTCTCACTGCACTTTCTATTTTTAGGGCTGAAGCCACACGTTCTGAGACACCGTCTTTATCCTCAGAGGAAGATACTGTAAGCTCTGAAAAAAGCTATACAGGATAAATAAATGATAAACCCAGGCGATAACGTACCTCCCATGCAGTTTAAAGCAACCAACGGTTTAACCACCACATGTGAGCATTACCGAGGGAGCTGGCTGATTCTTTATTTTTACCCCAAAGATGCTACCCCAGGTTGCACCACAGAAGGTTGTGATTTTCGTGACAACGAAAAAGCCTTCTCGCTGATGAATGCAACTATATTTGGGATTTCACGCGATAGCCTCGCTTCACATGAAAAATTTAAAACAAAACAAGATTTTTCGTTTGAACTCATCAGCGATCCTGATGAAACACTTTGCCAGGCATTCGATGTGATTCGGATGAAATCCATGTACGGTAAACAAGTCCGAGGCATTGAGCGAAGTACGTTTCTGATCGATCCCCAAGGCATCGTACGTCATACTTGGAGAAAGGTTCGTGTCAAAGATCATGTCACGGACGTTTTGCAAGTACTACGATCGTTGCAACCTTAAAAATATGGAGTAAAAATGAAGCAGGATGCTCGTCAGGCATATGAATTTGGAGGGCCTATAGGCGCGTTGTGTATTATTATTTTTTCCCATCTTCTTGTTTATTACCTTTGGGGTTCTTTAACCTTTTTTCAAGGCCAATTGTTTTGGCTAAACCATATTTCAGATATTCTTTTTTATTTATCACAGGCAGCACCTACATTATTCGCGGTTAAATTTTATTTAAGTTTTATTGGGATCCAGATATTTTTAGCTTATGTTTTACCTGGCTTAAACATCAAAGGTCTTCCCATTGCATCCCAAAGCAATCAACAGCTTGAGTATATTTGTAATGCTATACCCTGTTGGTACGCAACACTTGCGATTGCTGCAGTTTTACATCTAACTGGTTTATTTCCTCTTTATTTTCTGGCCGATCATATGGGTAGCATCATGACGGTGGGTGTAATCACCGCCGATATGTTTGCGCTCTACTTATTAATATTCAAACGTATCACGAAGAGCGCAGATACTCCGACGGGAAATATTTTATATGATTTTTTTATGGGTATTAGTTTAAATCCTCGTATTAAAAAACTTGATCTTAAATTCTTTTCAGAAATACGTATTCCTTGGGTGCTTTTATTTTTTCTGACACTTTCAGCGGCCGCCAAGCAGTATCAACTTACGGGTCATCTTACCTATCCCATGATGTTTATGATCCTAGCTCATGGGCTTTATGTGAATGCTTGCATGAAAGGAGAAGAATGTATTCCAACCACGTGGGATATTTTTCATGAAAAATTTGGATGGATGTTGATTTTTTGGAATTATGTCGGTGTACCTTTTGTTTATTGTTTTCAGTCGTTTTATATTTTAAAAAATAATGTTCAGCTCCCCCTGATATATATGATTCCGCTTTTAATTATCTTGCTGTTTGCTTACTACGTATGGGATACCGCGAATAGTCAGAAAAACCGATTCCGTATGCAGCAGCGAGGCACGTTTGTTCAGCGCAAGGCTTTTCCTCAGCTACCCTGGGGAACACTTAAAAATCCAACATACATCAAAACCGCTTCAGGTAGCATGCTATTAACCGACGGCTGGTACCGCTTTGGTAGAAAAATACATTACACAGCAGATATCTTCATGGCGATGACATGGGCGCTAAGCTGTGGATTTTCTTCGTTTTTACCCTATTTATACCCTCTTTTTTTTATAAGTATGATTAGCCATCGTTACACTCGAGACATGGAACGATGCGCTCAAAAATACGGTGCCGATTGGGATGTATACTGCAAAACCGTCAAGTACACGTTTATCCCGTATATTTATTAGTCAAAAATAGCCCCGCTGGGCCTGTATTGATTTATTTTTAACTAGACCCTACACTACGAACTCGCCTTAACTTATATGGATATAACGACGATGAAATTACTCAAAGCAATTAATACAGCAGATCTACCCGAAATAACCACGATTCTCAAAAATCCCGAAACATCTGTCACAGAGTCACATTTGCTTGCAGCAATTACGAATCCTGCTGTTGATAAAGCACATTGCAAACAATTATTTGATGCATTCAAAACACCCGAGAATATTATTCCCGCGAGCTGTATTATTACAGCGCTTGAACAATCTCGCATCGATATTTTTCTAAGCATTATACGTATTAACAACCCTAAAGCTCTTGCAGAAACATCAACCGCAAGACTACAAAGAACACTATCATCCAGGCGCATGACACAGGACAACGAAGCAAAATATGAGCAACATAAAACATCGTTTATCGACATCATTCAGCGGACATTTAATACTGAAGAGAAAAGCCAATTACATGCGGTTCTTACCACAGAAGACCATCCTATACTGGCTATGATCGGAGAAGAAGACTTGGGTGGTTTATTAGCAATCACAATGCCTGATAGCAAAGTAGACGCGTCTATAGAACATGCTGATGCAATGAGCACGGGTACACCTCCTCCACAACAAGAATACACATTATTGAGACAAGACACACTTGACTCATTAAATTCCGAAGATCTTAATGCACGGTCTACGCAATCTGACGAACTCAATGCGTTATTAGAGCCTTCTGATGAACCAGAAATAGAAGAAAAAAAAGAAATAAACGAAGTCTTAAAAAATAACTCAGATCTCGATGCAAAACTTAAAGAAATATCTGACGCAAGTACGAGTGAAAGAGAGCAAGAAGAACAAAAAGCCGCCCAAGAAGAAACAGCAAGGCTTCAAGCAATAGAAAAAGCAAAGCAACACGTCATGCCTCACTTAGACAGATTGCGAGAAGAACTATCAGTAGGTTTAGGGGAGCAAGCTTATAAAAAAGTTCAACCGTACCTTGATAACTTCATGGACATGATCCAGGACCTAGCACTTAACGCTCATCGCACACAAGAAGAAATGACAGCATTTAGAGAGCAAGTTAAAACGAAGATTATTCCCGAAGGCCGAGCGGCATTACTTGAAAACGAATCGTATGCTAGCTTGTTTTGTCGCAAAATGATGGATGCAATGCATGTGATTTTTAATCTGTTAGCACCCATATTTCCTAGCACAAAAAATTCGTTTTTCCAAACGGCACCGTCCATATTGGCAGAGCGAATTGAAGCCTCTGAACAAGCGATTTCTGCGAGCTATGGCTCATAGCTAAGCCTCAAAAAAAGGGTCAAATTCTATTGTTCATAGCATTCGAATAGATAGATTTGACCCTTACTTTTATTTTTGCTTTTTAGTACAATTCCAACTTTACTCTTGCGACTGAGTTCCTAATAGGACCCTCACATGACCAAACCCGTTCAATTTGAAAAATCAATTACTGCACTCGAACAGGTCGTAAATTCTCTTGAGAAAGGCGATTTATCGCTTGATAACGCACTCAAAGCATTTGAAAAAGGTATAGGCCTCACCCGAACCTGCCAAACACTGCTGACGGATGCTGAACAGAAAGTTGAGCAACTTCTTAATCAAACACCTCCTGATGAGAGCAGCACGGATGCCTAACACAGCCTATATAACACGCCATGAGCAATATTTGCGTGATTTACTTGAAACCACCCCTATTCCAGCACCTGCGATTCGAGACGCCATGTTGTATGCTCTCTTTCCTGGAGGAAAGCGCGTACGTCCTTTACTCGTATATCTATCAGGCGAGCTTTTAGGTGTGCCTCTGGCAACGTTAGATATTATTGCTGTTGCGATTGAACTCATCCATGCTTATTCATTGGTTCATGATGACCTACCGGCCATGGATGACGATGATATGCGTCGTGGCAAGCCCAGTTGTCATCGCGCATTTGATGAAGCCACAGCTATTTTAGTCGGTGACGGACTGCAATCACTCGCGATCGACGTATTATTAAATCAGCTACCACAAACACTTCCCCTGCCTAACGTGCTTGATGTAACCCACGAGCTTGTGAAAGCCAGTGGACCTGCTGGCATGGTGAGTGGACAAAGTTTAGATTTCTCCGAACTCGCACGCCCCGATATTAACGAAGCAACACTTGCCAACATCCATGATTTAAAAACTGGTCGGCTGATGCTGGCTTGCATAAACATGACGTTAGCTGCCGCCGAACCTAGCGCCGCAACCGTGCTTGCGCTCCGTCAATTTGCCACACACTTGGGTCTAGCCTTTCAGATGCAAGATGATTATTTAGATAGCTACGATACACAAAGCCTTGGCAAAGGCCGTGCTTCAGACCAAGCCAATCACAAAACAACGTTTGCAACCTATTACACCGAAGAAGCTTTAAGAAAAGCAATACAGACCCACTTTTCAAAAACAGAACAAGCACTTTCGATTTTTTCTGAGCGTGCAGTGCCTCTGAATAATTTTTTACATGACTTGCTCGAGCGCTCGCATCATTTGATCTTGCACGAACAAAAGTAAGCATATGATAAGTCTAAATCCAACAACGCTCGGAAATATCACGCTCAATATAGCGTTCGTGCTGTATCTTATCGTCTATGTGCCTCAAATACGACACAACAAAAATAAACATCATTTAGCCGAGTTAAGCATCAGCTTACATATGATCATCATGACAAGTTTTGTTTTAGATTTACTCTACGGCTTATTAAAACCCCTGCCCTGGCAATACCGTGCAGTTTCTATCGTAGCACTCGGCACGCTTTGCATACAGCAACTGCAACTCATGCGCCTTGCACAGCAACGCGGTCAAATCCTATTGTTTTCAACACTGGGGATGTTTTATTTAAGCTTAATTTTAATCTTAATACTCACGAGCGTATTTTATTTTGATGCTTTATCTAGCTCAAGCAATACCATACTTTTGATTGGCTGGGTTTCGCGCATTGGATTTTTAAGTTATATCGTGCCGCAGATCATAAAAAATTATCGTATGAATTCGGCTAAAGCCCTCAACACAACGTTTCTTGCGTTAAGCTTATTTCTTTCGCTGCTCGATCTGACTTCCGCCTGGTGCCTGGACTGGGGATGGCCTAATAAATTAGGTACGCCGCTCACCATCACACTCACACTCATGCTGCTTTGGCAGAAAAAGCGTTATACCCCCCAATTTAGAACCTGAACAGCATACTTTGCTATTCCTAGATCTTGAGGTGCAATACCCGTCAAATCAGTGATTATAGTACAGGCATTTTGATTTATTCCAGACATAAGAACACAGCCTACTTCACGTAAGGCTGATGCATGCATGTATTTGTGTTTGTGTTTAATGGCCATAGCGCAATCACCAAAAAGCACGGCTTGTTCCTGGCTATCAACCATCACTTCATCGGCGATTGTAAAAATACTTGATTCAATTTCTTGCTTGTTCGCTTGATCGGCGCCGAGCGCAATAAGATGTATTTTTTTATTGATATCACAGGCATAAATCAAAGGCGTTTGACTTGCAGTTGTTGTGATCACCACCCCTCCTTGGCTTACCAATGCTGATAAATTATCTTCACGCTGAACAAAAGGATAGTCACGTTGAATCTGATCAACATGGCTGCTATTTCTACCCCAAAGATAAATTTTTGCGTTAGGATATTGCTGATGCATGGTGGCAATCACAAGCCGTGCCAAAGCTCCTGTACCAATAATGCTAATTTTTTTAATGGCCCATGGTGTTAACTTCGCTACAATACAGGCGGTAACGGCGGTTCTCAATGTGGTTAGATAGCCAGCATCACATAACGCGGCTTGAATGGCCCCTGTTTTTTTACAGCACACCAGCATAAGCCCATCACCTGCAGGTAAGCCCAAAGCAGCATTTGCGTAAAACCCCGTCGCAATTTTTATAACAAATATTTTATCTTGTCGATTGTAACCTGCTTTAACATGGCACTCACCACGAGATTCTGGAAAACTTAAATGCAAAGGCATCGGTACAACGCTCTCACGGTTTGAATAGCAAATTAATTCATCACTGATAGCCTGCATCATCAAAGGCAAATGCTGCTTGATATTAAGCGCTTGTTTAATTTGCTCTAAATTATAAATCATCATGAGGTCATAACTGCTTCAAAAAGAGAAAGCACGTCGGGCATATTCCGTCGACCAAAACCAATACGAAAAGAATTACTCGGGTCGTCATACACCGAGGCAGGCATTAATAAGATGCCGTGCTCTTGGACTAATCTATGACAGAATAAATCGCTGGATTCATCAGAAAGATAGTTCACATAGCCAACGCAACCACCTTGTGGCTTAACCCACTGAAATAAATTTGAATACCGTGAAAAAAAGTTTTCTAACAGCATAAGATTATGTTTAACAATACGATTATTACGCGTTAAAACATGGTTTTTATTACGGAGGGCAATTAGACTTAAAATCTCAGAGGGCGCACTGTTACAAATGGACGTATAGTCTTTCATGCGCTTGATATCATGCAATAAAGACGTGTTTTGACATGCGATCCATCCAACCCGTAACCCCGGCATCCCAAAAGCCTTACTCATAACACCTAATGATATTGCTTTATCATACCTATCAGCTGCAGGACTTGCCCAGGGTTCATCGGGAGTCCCCAGGTGTCGATAAACTTCATCAGAAAAAAGCCAAATCCCATGCTTATCAAGTAATAAAACCAGATCATCTAACGCATGCTGTGAAATAACTTGGCCGGATGGGTTATGAGGAAAATTCATCACAAAACATTTTGTATTGGGTCGTATGGCTTGTTTGATATCATCAAGACAAATATTCCAATTATTTTCTTTTTTTAAATTAAGTTCTGTTACCTCACACCCGTTCATCGCCGGAATTTCTTTCAAAGATTGATAACAAGGCGTTAAAACAATCGCGTGATCGCCCTGCTCGCACAAAACGGACAAAGCACAATAAATCCCTTCTTCAGCCCCTGAAAAACATAAAATATTGTCTGCATGCATGTGTTCGTACATGGTTTTTGATATACGATGCCGCAATGCCGGATACCCAAACGGTTCTGTATATTTAAGCTCTAAGTTATCCCATAGATTTTTTTCTTCTGTGTTAGCTAAAGCAATGACTTCTGACATTGAAAAACTTTCCGCATCAGAACAACAAAGCAAATGAGGTGAACTAAATTCGTATTGAGTCAGATACTCTTCTAATTTGAAAGATTTAATGCTCATGAGCTAGCCCTCCACGATTTTAAGTACTTGAACATGGTGGCACGTCCTAATTTTAAAACACGCGCAATATAATCAGCTGCATTTTTTTCCACAAAGGCTCCTTGTTGAAACAAATAATGAGCCACGTCTTTTTTTTGCTTTAGCGTTAATCCCTCAAAACTCCATGATTTTTCATTCAGATAAGCATGAATACTGCAATGTAATTTTTCCTGCCAGTCTTGTTTAAATAAACTATGGGGTATATCCGCTTGTCGGGGTTTAATAAAAGCCTCAGAAAATTGCTGCATCTGATTAAAAATTGAGATATCACAATTGATACAAATTAACAATTTATCATCCACCGGGACAGATATAGATTTAATTAATCGGCCGTCAAAATTTAATTTTGGATACGTGATGTGATCTAAGCTCTCTTCCAGCTCTTTAGCATCAAGCAACGAAGCATCGCCCACACGACGTTTTGATAATTGCCCTGCAATAAAACAAATGCTGTCAGATTCTAAATCGTGAACAACAATTTCAAGTAAAGGCTCCATAAGCAAAGCTATTGCATTTAAGATAGGAACATAAGATAAAAGGCTCATACAAATACCTTTGAGTATATTTTATGGATTATTATATACCAAAAAGTATTGTTGTGGAATATCTATCTTCCACGCACTCAAATCCCTTACGCTTAAACAATGTATCTATCACCAGAAAAAACGTTATGCCTGAAAATAAGACGTTTTTTTATGATTAAATCTGCAAATACCCTTGACAATCAAGGCCTATATCTCGTAAACTTGCGTTCGGAATTTGGGGTTATAGCTCAGTTGGTAGAGCGATTGCATGGCATGCAATAGGTCGGCGGTTCGATTCCGCCTAACTCCACCAGCATCAGCAATTTATGCTGGTGCTGACTAAAATTTCACACTGGGTCCCCATCGTCTAGAGGCCTAGGACACCGCCCTTTCACGGCGGTAACAGGGGTTCGACTCCCCTTGGGGACGCCACCATAACCCATCGGTTATGGTGTATCATCAGCATCTACTCTTACAAACGCTCAAATATTGTTCTTGTATTAAACCCAAATAAACGCTCATGCATGCGATAAGCATATTCATCCGTCATATTCGCAATAATATCACATACCACGCGCTTTCCAGCCGCTTCATCTTCCGCTTCGTCAAAACATACACGATCTTTTAAACTAAGTAATCCCATCGGATTAGAGCTCAAGGCGTCAAATAAACGCAACACCACCGTTTGGCCACCGTATTCAAACGTGCGTGACTCTTGCGAGTCAATCACATGCTTATAAATAGCCGCAATCAAGGCGTCAATCAAGCGTTTAGCTTCAGGATGAAGTACGGCATTATATTTTAATAAATCACAGCCAAACGCTTGGTTGCTCACTTGAATGCTTGTCGCCGTCACAAAATAATTAACCATTTCACCTATAGCCTGCTTTCTTACGTGAAGCGCCTCATCAAATAACGCGTCCAATAACGGTAGTGAACGCTTGTTTAATGGCGTATTGTTCAGTAAGGCTCTAAAATCAGGCGTATCTAATTGGGCACGTGTGATCAAACGCAATTGAATTGCATCTTCTAAATCATGTACGCCATACGCAATATCATCAGCAATATCCATGATTGAACAATCTAAACTACGATATTTGGACGTCCCATGATGATGAGCATCAGGTTGCTTAGCAAGGCTTTGAAATAATTCGCGATCATCGTCTGTGAGCACTTGAAGCAACCAATCCACTTCAGGTTGCTCACTTTCAAAATAAGCTTTAGGGGGTAACCAATCGTTGACACAAATGGCTTGATGTCGTGCATCTGGAATGGCTGGCATCTCCGTGGCCACCACACGCTTGTAATTGACCGGATACTTTAATATACCGAGCAACGCCCGTCGGGTGAGATCTAACCCAAAGGCACCGTAACTGTTTTCTAATTTAGTGAGTAAGCGAAGCGTCTGGCCGTTCCCTTCAAAGCCTCCATGATGACGCATCATATAGTTCAAAGCGACCTCGCCCCCATGACCAAACGGTGGATGGCCTATATCATGAAGCAAACACATAACACTGATTAAATCTTCATCTGGTAATAAATCATAAAACATACTGGATTCGGTGTTGGTGGATAAACGTCGAACTAAACTGCATCCAATCGAAGAAACTTCTAACGAATGTGTAAGACGTGTTCGATGAAAATCCCCTTCGTCTGTACCTAAAATTTGGGTTTTACGTTGTAAGCGACGAAAAGAAGGGCAATGAATCACACGTGTTCTATCACGCTCATAAGGGCCTCGCTTATCCTGCTCGCCACGTTGATGAGTTTTTCCCGAACGGCGATCGGTCCACATACATCATGCTCCTAAAAATTAAAGTTTTGTAAAGTATTGCAGATAACCTCTACAGAAAGACATAAAAAATATAAAAAAATATTATTAATTAAAGAAAAGGGCCATATCATGATAATAAAAACGAAACATATTGGACTTTTACTTTGTACGGCCACACTTTCAGCATGCGGTGTCATGAATTCAAGCAGTCAAGCTGACTATTATGCTCCGTACAGCTTTGGACAAACACAAAGCACCACAACGGCACCGCTTTATCCTGACGGATATGATACATCAGGTGGAGCTTATCGGGATGGCGCTGTTCAAGATAATGGCAACGGTGCCTATGTTCCAGGATCGCGAAAAACTGTCACGGTACCGGAAGGCTATCATGTCGGCTCAGAGCACTCACCTGCATCGTTTAACGATCGTGAAAAATCCTGGGTAGATCGCCAAAGTCCACAAAACTACACGATTCAACTGGACGATAATGAAAAAGCGTCTCAAGTCGCTTCAACCTTACAAAAAGCACCCAAAGACGCACGTAAAGCTGAAATTAAATATAATCGTGGCGGAAAAAAACACTACAAAGGTGTGTATGGAACATATTCAAGTTACGGAGCGGCACAACAGGCATTGAATGCACTTCCTGAAGACTTAAGGAAAAATGCAGGGGTCAAAACGTGGGGAAGTGTTCAAAATTCATCAGGGTATTAATAGGGTATTATTGACTGTATGTGTGACAAGGTCTTTAAAAAGCATGAAGGTGTTCGTTAGATTATAATGGATTGATTCGAATAAATCGATTGAATCCCATTACGGTCCTACATAACACCTTCATCCAAGACTTATTAAACCACTTCGACTTCTTCAGCCTGTGGTCCTTTTTGGCCTTTTCCTGCTTTGAACATAACGCTTTGACCTTCGGTCAGTGTTTTAAAACCACCACCTTGGATTGCGCTGAAATGTACAAAATAATCTGTACCTTCGCTTTCAATGAAACCAAAACCTTTACCTTCATTGAACCACTTTACTGTTCCACTTACTTTATCTGTCATGTTAAATTCCTCAATGTATACCCGAGCCATTCTAACACTTTTTGGAATATTTTCTAGTCAAATACAAAAAATATTAAAAATTTATGAGTTTTATTTATAAATTCATGGGTTCAAAGCAAGAATAACAGTCCATTTCACCAGTCCGCGCGTATCGGTACGATCCATATAGAACTCTTTGATGGTTATATTATATTTTTTACTTATCGACGCAAGCCACGTTAAACCGGCTTTGTAAGGCACTTTATCAAACGACAATTGCAATTCATCCTGGTTTAATTGCTGTAATTGGTAGGCAAACGCATGTAAAGACGCCGTTTTTAATTCTCGAGACAAGACCGTTAACCCCTTGGATTTATCGAGATTTTCTGAACCGGTATGTTTCGATGATAATTGTGCTTCAGCTTGCTTTATCCAAGCCAGCGTTTCTTTTTTTTCAGATAGGCGCTGCGTGCTTGCCATAACCGCATCAGTCAATGACGCATACGCCACATACGCAAAATACAAACCAAGAAACACGGCCCCCCACAGCAATAAAGAACGCTCGCGATGATTAAGCGACTGCCATAATTGCAACACATACGCTTTCATAGCCTTCATAAACGAAGCTCCAATATCGCCGTTACTTGATTATCTCGTGTTTTAGCTTGCGTTTGTTTAACACGCACCTGTAATTTTTGAAGCTTTTGTTCGAACGCATCCAAGAATGCAAAGTCTTGAGCGACCACACTCACCCACAGCGTTTGGTCACGAAAACGAAGGTTTTCTATATCTAATGGGTTTAATGCGACAACGTTTGCAAGCGCATCAAACAACATCCAAAAAGAATCATGTGGCGCAGCACCTGTTTGATTTAATAAACGCTCAATTCTAAAACGCGGGCTTATCACCTGTTTTGCGTCAGGAAAAAACACGTGATAATGCTTTGCAATCTGCTGATCAAGTCCTGCTTGCTTGGTCTCTAAACGATGCAAGGCAACGGCATTCATACCGAGCACGCTTACAAACCACGCCGCGAGCAGCCCCCCGCATATTCCGTACCACAAAGAGCCAACTTTATCATGCGTTCGGTGCTGAAAAGCACCTTGGCATAGATTAATATAACGCCCTGCGAGTAAACGCTTTGCCACAAAAAAACGATAGGATCCCTCGTGTGCGGACAGCCCCAGCTGCTGCAAAGAGGCTTCACTATCATCAAACGTAAATCCTGTGCGGGCTTCGGGATGCACCGTCAAATACTGCGTTACAAGCAATGGGCTTAATGCGCCGATGAACGTGTCTTGATGAACTAATAGATCCGTCGCCGTTGCGCATGTTTCCCCGGACTGAACAGCAAACCAATCCAACGTGATCGCATCATACGCGAGCTCCAATACATCCAGTTCATGCATCCATGCACGCAAGCGTAATCGATTGATAATCACCACGCGATAGTGGCTATCCCTTTGTGTGTCGCGATCAAACGCCACATGAAGATCTCCCACAGGTTCTGCGAGTTCTTCTTCAAGCGCATATGGAATAGCTTCACGTGCTTTACGTGTACTTAACTTCGGTAGATCCAAACGATGCAGGCTCGCAACCGATGCGGGTAACACCGCAATCGTATGACACCCCATCTGCATGTTTTTAATTTCTTCGATTGGATACCATGCAAGAGGAAGATCCACGTCACCCGCATCATCGAGTCGTACGGCCCAAAGGTGCTCTTGAGGGACCGTATTCGTCTCGATGGAAGATTCAAGAAATAAAAAACATGTCGTCACAAAATTACCTTGTTGATGATGATGTTAATATTATTTAAGCATGTGGATTTTTCTTATGCTGCGCATCCCAGCGCTGCTGAAGCTGTTCAGATAACAAGTGCACAACCAGCGCATACTGCGGACTCGTGTTATAACGCGTAATAACATAAAAATTAGGGTAAGCAAGCCAGTATGCATAGGCATCACCGTGGGTATTCAACTCAATCAACCCAGCCTTTTGAGGAGGATTTTTTAACGGCGTGACAGGCACTACACCCGATTGAAGTAAATGCTTGTAAGCATAATCAGGACGTCGGCTGTTGGTTCTTAATGCTTTGTATTTTGACCCTTTGACCAACGCTGGGTTTGTTACTTCGCCGTTGGTCTCCCAACCATGACGTTTAAAATAATTCGCCACACTAAAAATCACGTCTTTCTTTTCGTTGATTAAATCTGGATGGTCTTTGCCGGAAAAATCAACCGCATACACACGATAATTACTTGGCATAAACTGCGGTTGCCCCATGGCACCTGCATAAGAACCGACATATTGACTCACAGGAACGCCTTGCTCTCGGCATAACAACATATACTCTTCAAGTTCTCGAGTAAAATACGATGCGCGTTTAGGGTAGTAAAATGCAAGCGTACTCACCGCATCTAACACACGATACGTGCCCTGGTATTTACCATACTTGGTCTCAACACCTAAAATTGACACAATAACCGAGGCTGGCACACCAAATTTCTTCTCGGCTTGCGTCAATGTTTCTTGATTATCGCGCCAAAAATCCAAGCCACCTTGAAGGCGTTCTGGTGTTAAGAATATCGTACTGTACTTATCCCAGTTTTTCTTTTCGTACGGACGCTCCATGAGCTCAATAATACGCGGCTGAAATTTAACCTGCTTAAGAACTGAAACAACGTCTGCTCGTTTAAAATGATGTTTATCCACCATGGTTTGAATGAACGCTTGTGCGTCTTTTTGCTTAACGAGTGCCGCATCGGCAAAAGAAAATCCGGCATAACACACCGTTGATATGATCATGACAAGACGAGTAAATTGCTTCATAAAAATCCATCCTAAACGAAATTAAGTATCCTTAAGATGGAGATCATCGCTTGATTTAGAGTTTTTTGCAATGCGCTTGTTTTTATTCTAAATTTTTTCTAAAAATTAGTTTTATATCCAGCGACACATAAGGTAAACCCAAATCCAGCAGCCTCTGGGTCTTCACTTGCATTTATTTCGTCGTTTGTATTGATGTAAATAACCTGCCCCAACACATACAATAACGCAGCGCCAACTGATGCTGCGACCACCATCTGAGCGACAGGAAGTGAGCACACTAAAGCACCGATACTCGCAGCAGAGATAGATGCGATGCAATCCAAAGGAAAAAACATAGAACTATCCCCAATAGATAAACCAACGCACACTTGCAAGACGATACCGAAAGGCCACAAAATAACCCCGCCTAAACAACACACACCCATGGTGGTCGCTAAACTTGCTCCGCCCGCAGCCCCAGCAAAAAAACCCAGAGCCCCAGTCACCGCTGATGTTGCCGGTAAAAAAGACATAAAACCTTTTTGTTTCTTCAAATTGCGTTAGTCTAACGCATCCTGCTCACTAAGTCAGGCTCCTAATCTTATTTAACCAAAATTTATTTAACCAAAATCTTTCGCACAATCATTACTAAAACTAAGATTCACCCCTCCACTATCTGAACGCTAAGAAATAAGCTAAAATAGTGGCATTTATATATGAGTATTTTGTGTGACCGACCTAACGTTAATTCGCAACTTTTCGATTATTGCCCACATCGACCACGGTAAATCAACGATTGCCGACCGTTTTATTCAGCATTGTGGCGGCCTATCTGAACGCGAGATGAGCTCGCAAGTGCTTGACTCTATGGATATAGAGCGTGAGCGCGGCATCACAATTAAAGCCCAAAGCGTATCGCTTCATTACACGGCTTTAGATGGTAAAACATATTTGCTCAACTTTATTGATACACCAGGACACGTTGATTTTAGCTACGAAGTCTCACGCTCACTTGCAGCCTGTGAAGGCGCACTCTTGGTCGTTGATGCAGCTCAAGGCGTCGAGGCTCAAACGGTAGCGGTGTGCTATACCGCGATTGAGCAATCGCTTGAAGTATTACCTGTTTTAAATAAAATTGACCTGCCCCAAGCTGATCCCGATGCCGTATGTGCTGAAATTGAAGATATTATCGGTATTGATGCCACCGGCGCTATTCATGTTAGTGCAAAAACAGGTATGGGCATACAAGATGTATTAGAAGCCTTAGTCACCTCGATCCCTGCACCCAAAGGCGATATCGATGCACCACTTGAGGCGCTGATTATTGATTCTTGGTTTGACCCTTATTTAGGTGTGGTCTCGCTGGTTAGGATTATTAACGGGACCCTGACTAAAGGCCAAAAAATGCGTGTCATGTCGACAGGCCGCAGTCATGAAGTTGACCAAATTGGTATTTTTACACCGAAACGCACACCCACAGGTACGCTGCATGCCGGAGAAGTTGGCTATGTTGTTGCTGGCATCAAAGAAATTCTTGGTGCACCGGTGGGTGACACGCTCACCCTTGAAAAAAACCCTGCTCTCGCACCACTACCTGGCTTCAAACGTGTAAAACCTCAAGTTTATGCCGGCTTATTCCCCATTCAAGCCGAGGATTTTGAGGCCTTTCGTGATGCGTTAGCTAAACTGAGCTTAAACGATGCCTCCCTCTTTTATGAGCCTGAGTCATCCGATGCACTCGGGTTTGGATTTCGTTGTGGTTTTCTTGGCATGTTACACATGGAAATTATCCAGGAACGTCTTGAACGCGAATATGACTTAGATCTTATTTCAACAGCACCCACGGTTATTTATCAAATACACACCACCAAAGGTGAAGTTTTGATGATTGATAACCCATCACGTCTTCCACCGGCTCAGCACATCGACAAACTCATGGAACCGATTGTACGGGCTAATATTTTAGTTCCCCAAGAATATTTAGGCCCAATTATTACCTTATGTGTCGAACGACGTGGCGTTCAAGTCAACATGACTTACAGCGGTCGACAAATCGCTTTAACCTATGATTTACCGATGAGTGAAGTGGTCTCCGACTTTTTTGACCGCATCAAATCGGCAAGTCGTGGATACGCTTCGTTGGATTATAATTTCATACGCTTCGAAGAAGCCAAGCTTGTCCGTATGGATGTGCTGATTAACAGTGAACCGGTCGATGCCTTAGCGCTGATTGTGCATCGTGACAACGCTCAATCTCGCGGACGTAGCTTAACCGAACGTATGCGTGAAGTGATTCCCCGCCAACAATTTGATGTCGCAATTCAAGCTGCCATTGGCGGGCAAATCATTGCCCGACAATCCGTCAAAGCCTTACGTAAAAACGTGACAGCTAAATGCTACGGTGGTGATATTTCACGTAAGAAAAAATTACTTGAAAAACAAAAAGCCGGTAAAAAACGTATGAAACAAATTGGCCATGTGGAAGTACCACAAGAAGCCTTTATGGCCGTGTTCCGGGATGAACGAAAAAAATAAGTATAGGAGTTGTTAAGCATGAACTTTACGTTACTACTGGTTATTTTATCCGCGTTAAGTGGGTTGATTGTTTTAATCGACAAAATATTATGGCAAAAAAAACGTGGCGCAACTCAAAAAGAGCCCATAATAATAGAGCATGCCCGCGCTTTTTTTCCCGTGTTTCTTGCTGTACTCGCCCTGCGATCGTTTATTATTGAACCGTTTCGCATTCCTTCTGGATCGCTCGAGCCGACGTTAAATGTCGGTGATTTTGTGGCCGTAAGTAAATTTTCTTACGGGGTACGCCTGCCTTTGTTAGAGAAAAAAATAATCAAAGTAAGTTCGCCTAAAACAGGGCAAATTGCTGTGTTTCGCTGGCCACCCGATCCATCGTTTGATTATATTAAACGCGTGATTGGCGTTCCTGGAGATGTGGTTTCTTATCACGACAAACGTCTCACCATCAACGGAAAACTTGCCAAACAAGCGTTTGTAGAATACACCACGGACGAAAGTTCTGGCCAGGCTGTTGCGCGCTACAAAGAAAATCTAAACGGCACCATTCATGATATTTATGTTAATCCAAACGATCCAGCCGTTGATTTTGACGTGACTGTCCCCGAAGGCGCTTATTTTATGATGGGTGATAACCGTGATGACAGTGCCGACAGTCGATTTTGGGGATTTGTCGCCGAAGAAAACTTACGTGGCCGTGCCTTTTTAGTTTGGATGAGCTGGAACGGTAAAAAAGATACGATTAGATGGAAAAATATTGGTCATATTATACATTAATACAACATCTATTTTTGTGAGGCGATTGATTCTATGCACAACAAACATCATCAGCATCTCGCGCAACAATTAGGTTATACCTTTAAATCGCAGGCCTATTTACAACAAGCGCTCACCCACCGTAGCGCTGGCATCCCTCATAACGAACGTCTTGAATATTTAGGCGATTCTATTTTAAATTTCGTGATCTCACATGATTTATTCAAACGCTACCCTGAGCTCACCGAAGGTGAATTAAGCCGATTGCGCGCACATCTTGTCAAAGGAGAAACCCTGGCAAGCATCGCACGTGAATTATCGCTTGGAAACATGCTTTCTCTAGGAGCTGGCGAAGTAAAGAACAAAGGCGCTGAACGCAAATCAACGTTAGCCGATGCTCTGGAAGCTATTTTTGGTGCGGTTTTTCTCGATGCGGGGTTTACCACGTGTGAACAGGTGATTCTGCGCGTTTTTCAAAAATGCCTGACGCAGCACACACCAGAAACCAATATAAAAGATCCGAAAACAGCACTGCAAGAATACATGCAAGCTCAGAAAATGCTGCTGCCAACCTACACACTCACCCATACCGAAGGTGAAGACCACAGCAAGTTATTTTATATTTCGTGTACAGCTCGTTCGTTAAATCTAACAGAGCAAGGCGTAAGCAAAACACGCCGAGGGGCCGAGCAAATTGCAGCGTTAGCGCTGCTTGACAAACTAAACAAAAATAAAAAAGTCGGTCGATAAGCCGGGTTCTGTCGCGGACAATCATTCATCTGGAACATGCGTCACCGCATGTCCTCAAGCAACCTACCCAGATCGCGCGCGAGTCACGCGTTGCAGCCTTGCGACCACGTCGATCTCTATTTGGTCTTGCTCCGAGTGGGGTTTTCCCTGCCACGCCTGTTGCCAGGACGCGCGGTGCGCTCTTACCGCACCATTTCACCCTTACTCATATCTTCCGAAGAAGAAACAAGCGGTATATTTTCTGTGGCACTTTCCATAGGCTCACGCCTCCCAGGTGTTACCTGGCACTCTACTCTACGGAGCCCGGACTTTCCTCCCCTTACTTACGCAAGGAGCGATTGCCTGACCGACTTCGCCCGGATGATAACCGAATCATGCAGGCGTGTCGAGTGTTGCAGTGAGGCCCCACAATATTCATACCGATGTTTTATCGCATGCTTGGTACGATAGCAGGCTCAGGCTCAATGGATGACGCTATGATCTGCAATATTTCACTCATGGAGTTCACACGTTTATCAAGTAAAATAAGCTCTCGAACCGTTGCATCATGTCGTTTAATCTTGTCTAAATACTCACGACAAATGCCTTCTTCATGCTCGATGCTCACCGGTAAAAAACAAACAACATGATGACCTTGCTGTTTGAGTTGATTCGCAACGTCGTAGTGAGATAAGCCTAAAATTGCTACGACCCCGCTTTGGGCATTCAGCTCCATCAAATTATGAATCATGGCTTTTTCCCGATCGACTTGCATACTGCGCGCCGCAAGTAATTGCTGATGAGGCAGCAACGTACGAATTTCTCCAAGGTTTAAATCAAAACCTTCAATTTTGATAGGCTCTTCCATTAATTTAGCTCTTAAAATCAACCCCAATTCAGCTTTTCTAGCAGGAAGATAGGATATATTTTGCTGAAACTCATCTCTTCGTTCAATAGAAACTGAACCGAGTATTTTGTCTTTCTCTTCAATCGATAATGAATTCATTTTCGACCATAGTTTACAATAGTGTAATAAAGCAGCTTGATGGCTTTCAATGGAGGTATCTCTATCAATTTCTAATCCTATAGTATTGACTTGAAACGCTTGTAAAGCCGAAAGAATTTGACTCAAGATCTCTTTAGCAATCGGATCGCGATGATCTTCAAAAAACAAAATAATAGGTTTCATCAGTATATAATCCTTACGATATAACAATATATAAACATATACACGCTTCACATGCTTAAATTCACAGCATAGTTTTAAAAGTATTCACTTATCCAACAACACAGCTCAGCATTTACTATGAGACAAACACTGTTTTTTAGAGCTCGAGCAGCTATCTTCAGAATCAATAGAATCAATCACTGGAAAAAAAGGGCTGTCAGAACGTTTTCTAATTAAGCCTGAAAGTGAAGCCGCACGGCTTGTTGGTTGTTTTGACGCGGCTAATTGCTTTTCTAAAGCTAAAATTTTCTGAGCTTGGCTTCGGATCTCTCCAGTAAAATAATTAATGCGTTCGTAACTATTCGCTGGTAAAGGCATCGATGTATCGGTGATTACTTTGCCACTCAAACCGCCTATAATATAATTTGATAGCACATTGTCTTGAGCATTATCAGCATGTTTTAAGGCGCGAATTAACATCGCTCGATATTCCACACCATCCCTTTGCTCACGACCAGCAACAAAGATTAATAACGAGGCAATTTCAAACTGAGCATGCTTATAGTTTTCCATACAATCACGGGTTTGTTTTCCAAATTGCTCAATCACCTTATCGAGATCATCATCCATATTGATCACAAACCTATCTCGATAAAGATTAGCTATCTCAAATTGAAGCTTAGAACGTTCAAGTTTGACTTTGTTTAAATCTTCTTTAGTTGCATAACGTATCTCTTTCAACACATGTAAGGCTTCTGATTTTAAGTTAAGTTTAGCGTTATAATTATCGACCTTATCCTCGAGCAACCTATCTTGAGCGGTATAGATTTCATGGCTTTTAAAGACTAATATATTGATCTGATTTTCAAGATCTTCATCATATTTGCCTGCCTGCCTATCATAGTGCCCTTGCTCGTTATACTTTAATTTAACCATGGTGATGGCTGTTTGATTTTGTTTGTTTTTCATTGCCGGATTTGCACCCGCCTGTAGAAGCAGCTCAATCAATTCGTCAGTAAACTCATTAAATTCACGATCACAATCATTATTTTCATAAACCATAATGAGCGGTGTATTGCCTGTTTCAGGGCACGGCTGGTTGACCCTTTCTGGCGTAATCAGCAATTTCATGGTGTTAATATCATAACCGTTTTCAATGGCATGAATGAGTATGGGCACGCCATCCAAATCATCAAAAACTCTATCAAAATGATATTCTATGAGGTAATTGAGTAAGTCAGCATTTCCATGATTATTTTGCATGTAAGCAAAGGAGCATACATTAGCACGATTGTTGGCTGTTGCTTTTATATTGGCCCCACGCTCAACCAGTCGTTTAAAAAGGTCTAAATATTCTAGTTTTGCGGCCAGGAGTAAAGCCGTTTCTCCATTCACAGTTACTTCTTCGAGTGATGCACCAGCCGTTATTAAGTGCTCCATCAGCTTGATATCATCATTTAAAACACCTCTCATTAAAGGCGTATACCCACCCGCATTTTTTTTATTGATATGAATATTTATTTGATGAAGATGAATAAAGGCAAAAAAAACATCGATATACTGCGTTGCGCTGTGATTATCGAGCATGTGTTCTAATAAAAACTCACAATCGATATTGGATGCCGAGTTTATTTCACAGCAACTTAATAAAAATTCAAACATATCTCGATCATCTTGATCGACGGCTTGTTTTAATAAACTCTGTTGAACACCATAAATAATATGAACAGGAAATCCGTAGCCAAACAGATCCATGATAAATTTTTTTCGCTCATCTAACGAAGGAGGAACATGCATATCCCATCCCTTAAGCTCTATCGCTAAAAGTGTTTCAATATTAGCTTTTAAATAGCAATTATCTTCAGATAAAAAATCAAACGAAATGGCTTTTTTGGGGCACTGGAATATTTCAGCGCTTAAATAAGTTCTAAGTTGCCAAAGATCAATAGGGGAGGTTGTTTCAAAAGAATTATAGGCTGTGATTTGCGTATTCATTATTATACTTCAGCAGATTATATTGTCCCACACATACATAACAACAGAGCCCGGAAGCCAGGTCTATTCTTGGTCAAGAATAAAACGTGATCTACGGGCTCTGTTAATCTATAAGTTCTTACACATGAATTGTGTTGATATAAAACCAATCAATCAAGCATGTAGCAAGACTTATTCGTCGCGTGTACCGATGAATTCTTCATCAAAATAACGCTTCAACTTCGTACGTAATGTTCCACGGCTCACACCCAAAACACGCGCAGCACGTGATTGATTGTAACGGGTCATCTCCATCACGGTACGGAAAAGTGGTGCTTCCACTTCTTCAATAATTAACTGATACAAATTTAAGCTTGCATCTTTGCTGCTGGTTGTTGAAAGATAAGTTTTGACCGCACGTGTTACATGCTCAGCTAACCCATCCTGTTGAAGGCGAACTTCTTCAGATACCACACTCATTTTTCTTCTCCAAAAATAATAAATACATATGTAAAAACATGTCACACATTAAGAATTTAGGCCTAATTGATGTAAACCAAACTTCGTGGGCTTTATAGTACCAGATATCTCAAAGACTGTAAACATTGATTCAATCATATCCAAGGATATTTTGATGCAATTAAAACGTATATTTATCTAAGCAACTGTAAAACTCTCGCCACAACCGCATTGCCCTGTTTGATTAGGGTTACTAAACACAAATTGATAATTCAAACCTTGCTTCACATAATCAACTTCAATGCCGCGTAAAAACGGATAACTTTTTTTGTCCAGGCAAATCAAGTAGTTTTCATTTAGAGGTAAAACAATATCATCTGGGCTTGGTGCATCTACATAATCAATCACATAAGATAAACCTGAACATCCTGTTTTTTTGACTGAAAAACGAATGCCTTTGCTTTCTTGTTTTTTTGCTAAATATGCAAGCACATGAGCCGTTGCTGCTTCGGTAAAACGAACGGCAGGCTCTTCTTTTGAAGGGGTATAATACGATACTTCACTCATAACTTAACCTTAAAAATATAAACGACGATGCATCACACTGAACATTGTACCGAAATAAAGTCTATTTGTTAACCAAGTTCTAAATTATTTTCCTCTTCTGTATCTGGCTCATGAATTTTCGCTGGTGGAAGATCAGAAAAACCCATCCAAACATCAGAACTTGATACAAGTGTCGATATAACATGAAGCACAATAGGTACGAAGATCACAATCAACGCTAGATTTAACGGCATAAGAGGTAGTATACAAGCAAACACAAGCCCTAGCGCCGCCAAGGCAAAACAATGATCGAATGCATAACGCAGTGCCGGCCGTATCAAATAATGGTAGGGCAAAACCAGCAAATAATACACAGCGCCTCGCACCAAGTTATATAATAGAAAATTTCGTACGCGACGTGACTCATTATCTTGTTCGGCATCGCACAGATTAAATTCGCTATCAGCATGCCCTGCATAGTTTCGCGCATGATCAAATACCGATATAGATGCAGGTTTTGAAGGAATCACGTGTAATATCATCCAATCGTTTTTCCATACTCCTAAACTTGAAACAAAATCATGCCCTTGTTTTTGAATCACAACATCGGGTTTATCTTGCTCATCTACATCATCCCAACGATCAAACTCACTTTTTCTCCACGAATTATCCAGTCCTGCTGGATTCAACGCATCCACACGCGATAATCGCTCACCCTGATGAATCGCTAAAAGTAACGCGAGAGAGCCACCCAAGCTGGTACCACATACATGCGTTTTATTAGCTTGTTTATTAAGCCAAGCCGTAATTTTTTCATGCCCTGTACGATATAAACGGTTTCCTACCGTCAATCGTTCCAGATCTGTCGTTACCCCTGGTTCAAATCCTTGGCCTGCTGGGTATGTTGTTCCCATAAAAATCAAATGAGGTTTAGCATGAGCACATCCAACCGGTTCTAAACCATAAGCAAACACACGATCGTGATCATGAATAAACAAGGTTTCAAAGCCGCGCGTAGGTGTTAACTCAATGGGTTCAACTCGATAACCAACACGTTGCCACGCACCATTAATCAATTGCGGTATATAAAAAATATTTCCTGGTTTTAAATCAGCAAAAGGCAGTATACACAAGCAATTACTGATAAATAGATGAGCTTGATGAATTTTCTTAGCACTTAAATCATGTGCTTGTGAACTTAATTGCTCCCAAACATGATCAAATCCTTCTTGAAATGCTTGCCGCATACCACACAAGAGCGTAGGGCTTCGTTTGATAAATACGGCTTTTAAAAATTTATATGAAAGCATCTCAGACGGATTACCCTCGTATTTCATCATCAAGAAACGCAGCATATTACGCGCAATACTACGGGAATTTTCGGCTGGATTTTCTCGCTGCTCTTGCTCAAGTTCGCGTGATTCAAAAAAGTTTATATCCAAACCACCGGCTTCAAAATCACGCACAAAACACTCCGAAAGAACCTATTTTTTTCTATGTGCGTTTATTTTAACACAAACAGGATGAATATTAAATTTAGGGTGAATCAATGTGAAACGTCGATACTGAATAACAAGCTCACGTTTTAAGGCCTTATAAAGCGGTGGTGAAAAACATCGAATTTTGTTCTGCATCTCGTTGATTGAAAGTTCAGGCTTATGTAAAAATCGCCGTTCTTGAGCACAACCAGCCATCACGGATGATAAAAAACGTAATTGCTGAAGAATATCGTTTCTAAAGGCCTTTTTATCTGGAGGACAAATCACATGAATATGAATATGAGGTACGGTCATGCCTGATTGCGCATGTTTTTGCATATACATACCTATATTATTAGGCGAATACTCTCTCCCAAGCGTTGCCGTTGCACGCAACAAGGCTTCTAGCTCAAACAAGTGCTCAGGCATCGCCATACTCAAATCCGCCTGGTGATGATGAGGAATAATCATCACATGAAACGGTGTATCTCCAATTGGACGATAGTTAAGCGCTACAAAAAAATGCTCAAAACTAGATACCACTTGTTTTTGAAGAAAATAAGGTTTATCAAACGGACAAGGTTCACTCCCCAATGCTGGAGCTACCCACGCATGCTCATGATGCTTCAATCGATGATAGTGCGCATCGAATTCCAACCAATCATGCCCACGAGCGTCAATCCATTGATAAGCTTCGTGAAGCCCTCGCCACTCAACGCCATGGCTAAAAAGCACATGATCAAGCAAAGCAATATGCCTCGGCTTATTTTGGGATAACTCATGCAGAAAATCATCAAAATCAAAAAACTCATAACCTTTTAAAGGTTTGTCATAAAAGAGCCGATAGAGTCGCTTTACCTTCTCTTTCATATTAAGATAAGCCCGTGCCGCCATGCGTGTATTTTTTACTTTGGGATATTGACTGTTGATTTCAATATCAAACCGCCCGTAACGATTCAAAATAAAGTGAATGGCATAGCTTTTTAAATTTTGAAGCTCGAGCTGTGTTAGTAGCCGTGGGAGTTCATGCAGCGGCGATTCATACGTCCTTTCGGAAACCACACGGAAATGTAACGCGCGAATAAACCCGTTATTTATTTTTTTTTTGATGAGCTGAACCTTCATGAATCACCGCCAATAAAAATTTACTATCTATATACATATTAGACCATATTTAACCATATACGTTTAAGTATGACGTCTTCTCTTCGTGTTGCGTAACACGCGTAAATCCGATAATAATAGAATATAATTACTATTATTTTATTTTTGTTACAAAAAGGAATCATCATGCTCTCTCGAGTAGCTCTTAAACGCGCCCTATGCTTTGTTTTAATCTCCGGCATACTCACGGGCTGTTTTAATTCCTCACATCACAAACCTAAATCAATCGTATTTAATACGAATCTATGTGAAAAACCACTCATGTACAGCCGCGCTGAAAAGGCGCATGTGGCCAGAAGAATAACCAAAGATTTGGGTGCTCAGTCCATTCAGTTTATTCAACGTGGTGATCGTATCACCTTAATTATCCCCACGGATCGTTATTATATTTTTAATAGCCCAAATTTAGACGATCTAAAATATCCAATCTTAGATAAAGTAGCAGAACTCGTGAATCTTTTTCCATGCAGCCGCGTTACCGTCGCAAGTTTTTCAGATAATGTCGGCAAGCGTATTATTCGAGAAAAACTTACCCAAGCTCGTGCGCAATCCATGCTCAGCTTTCTTTGGGCCAAAGGCGTTCCTGCGCAGCTATTAACGGCCGAAAGTTTTGGTTCTCACTTTGCTGTCGGAGATAATCAAATAACACACGGTAGTGCTTACAATCGCCGTATCGAAATCCAATGGTGGACCAGCAAAAATCCCCCTGCCCCAGCGCCTAAATATGATCGCATGGATATGAAGATGAGGTAATTATGATTTCTATGATGGCAGGATGGTTGATATAACTTGTATCTTCCTATGATTTTTTGCTTGATACATTAAGTCATCCGCCTGATTTATTAGCTCCAATGCACATAATTTTGTCGGCCCACACAGAAGCACCCCGGCACTAAAGCTAGCTACGAGTTTTTTACGCTTAGATGCATGAGCATGCATCTCATCTTGGATTTTTTTAACAAGCCCAACAGCTTCTTCTTGATTAATATCTAGCAATAAAAGAACAAATTCATCTCCACCTATACGCCCAGCAACATCTGTTTGTCGGATGTTTTTTTGAAGTAATATCGCAACGTGTTTGAGCGCCCTATCGCCGTGTCGATGCCCATAAACATCATTGATCATTTTAAATTGATTAAGATCGATAAGCACCAAAGCAAACGCATGCTTATAGCGGTTGGTCCTATCTATTTCTTGCTGAATAAAACTTAAAATCCCACGCCGATTATACAATCCGGTAAGCGCATCTTTCTGAGCTAACATGCCAACTGCATTCATCTCATGATGCGTACGAGAAACAAGGTAGGCGACGAGACTAAAAATACCCCATCGCATCATCGTATTCCATAACATGGCGTATTGGTGTTCGTAAGGATGGCCTTGGTAATAATCCACAAAGAACCATAAACCAGCAGCAATGCATGAAAAAAAGAGCCCTAACTTTTGCCCCGAATACCAAGACACATATAGGATAGGGATAATATAGAACAGTGCAAAGCCAAATTCATAGCTTAATAACATATCAAAATAGGCAATCAATGCAAGGATCAAGATACCGGTTAATAAAACAAAACTAAATTTCATGTTACACTCGTCACCCTCTGTAAATGATCAATATTAAACCTAATATACTTAAGCATAGTCTATTTTTTGAAATATTCTTATGGGACGACACGGGCTCTAAAACAAGGCGCGACATGAAATCTAAACTTATCGGCAGTATTCTTTTGATTGTTGGCACCTCTATCGGCGGCGGCATGCTCGCCCTGCCCATGGCCAATGCTGCCTCAGGCCTTATCCCCTCTTCTGTAGCGCTCATACTATGCTGGTTGCTGATGACACTTGGAGCGCTCTTAATTCTCGAAGTGAATCTGTACTTACCGCCTGGAAAACACATGGTTTCTATGGCACAAAAAACATTAGGCTTGCCTGGCGCAATCATAACCTGGATTAGCTATTTATTATTGCTGTATACCTTGCTTGCCGCCTATATCTCGGGAGGAAGCGATGTTTTAAGTGGCATACTCAGTCCACTGCATGTGGACTTAAACAATGGGCAAAGTACCGCGTTATTTACGTTAATTTTTGGCGCGATTGTCTACGGTGGCATCAACCGCGTTGATTACGCCAATCGAGCTTTAATGTTTATGAAGCTGGGTATCTACGTGCTTCTCGTTGTTTTTATCGCGCCGTTTGTTCAGTTAGAACATTGGACGCAAAGCAACCCCGCCGCAGTCCCAGGCTCGCTCATGATTTTAATCACGTCGTTTGGTTTTGCTATTATTATTCCTAATTTACGTGATTATTTCGAGCATGATTTATCGAGTTTAAAACGCGTGATTATTATCGGCTCGTTGATTCCTCTGGTGTGTTATTTCGCGTGGGATGCGGTTATCATGGGAGCGCTCGAGACCCAGGGCGCTCACGGGCTTATTTCACTGACCCATGACATGCACCCCACAACGAGCCTTGCCAACCAATTGGCAAATGTTATACATAACAAATATATGGACGCTTTTTTTCGCACATTCACCTCGATTTGCATGCTCACAGCCTTTCTTGGCGTTGCCCTGTGTCTCATGAGCTTTCTCAGTGATGGTTTAAATTTAACGCGCCAAGGAAAAGAAGGATTTTTACTGGCCTTACTTACGTTTCTTCCGCCTTTTTTGTTAGTTTTATATTTTCCAGGAGCCTACCTTTCAGCGCTAAGCTATGCGGGTATATTATGTGTTATTTTACTACTCATACTCCCAGCACTTATGGCACTGGCAGGTAGAAAGCGTTATGCACGTGCTTTTGTGGTACCAGGTGGACGATGGACGCCTGTGTTTATTTTGGTAAGCTCGGTAGGCTTATTGTACCTCAGCGCTTAAAATCTAAAATTAAGACAAAGCTTACTATCGCACGCAAACTCATGTTAAAATTTGCTCTTTCATCTTAGTCAATCAATAGGAAATGTAATGGTTTTAATTAGCACATCAAAAGGCGATATTCGTATCAAGCTCGATGAGAAAAATACGCCAAAAACAGCTGCAAATTTTCTCTCGTACGTACGCAATGATTTTTATAAAGATACATTATTTCATCGCGTTATCCCTGGATTTATGATTCAAGGCGGCGGATTAGACGCTAAAATGGATACCAAAAGTACGGATAATCCAATCGAAAATGAAGCTAAAGCCGGCAAGAAAAATACACGCGGTAGTATTGCTATGGCCCGAACATCCGATCCACATTCAGCCACAGCTCAGTTTTTTATTAATTTAGCTGACAATGCTTTTTTAAACTTCACAGCTGAAAATGCACAAGGTTACGGTTACTGTGTGTTTGGTGAAGTCATCGAAGGCATGGATATCGTTGACGCGATTGCAAAAGTAAAAACAGGTCAACGCGCAGGTCATGGCGACGTTCCAGCAGAAGATATTATGATTCATAGCATCACCGAAGAAGTCGAAGCCTGATGCGCTTAGAACACGATATGATTGCTTGTCGTCGCATCGTGTTCTACCTAACCCAATAGGCTATCATGGAACGCGTCAAACCTTTTCTCAAGTGGGCTGGTGGAAAATACCGTTGTATGCACCACGTGCTTCATGCGCTCCCAAAGGCCGAACGTCTCGTGGAACCGTTTACCGGCTCAGGCGCTGTGTTTTTAAATGCTCCGCACACCGACTATTTACTCGGCGAGGTTAACGCAGATCTTGTCTCACTTTACGAGCATGTAAAACACCACGGTCAAGTATTTATTGATGACTGTGAGCGTCTTTTTTGTGATATAAACAATCAAGAAAAGCAATACTATAAATTTAGAGTTGAATTTAACCACACACCCCTCAACACACAGCGACGCGCAGTTTTATTTTTATATCTCAATCGCCACGGCTACAACGGCTTATGCCGATACAATTTGGCCGGAGGCTACAACGTCCCCTTTGGGCGTTATAAAAAACCTTATTTTCCCAGAAAAGAACTGCTGTTTTTTCATCAAAAAAGCCAGAACACCCACTTTATTCAAGCAGATTTTAGACAAACGTTTTTACACAGCAAGCCCGGTGATATTATCTATTGCGATCCACCTTATGTGCCGCTCTCTAAAACCAGTCAGTTTACAGCATACACCCGCCAAAAATTTGGTGACGCCGAGCAAATTGCCTTAACAGATCTTGCCATGCAAACGTCTAAAAACGGGATTCCCGTGATTATATCTAACCACGATACGCCTTTTACCCGTGAATTATACCACACAGCTAATATTACGTCGTTTCCCGTACGTCGCAATATTAGCTGCAAAGGTCGAGCGCGCATGTCAGTTCGTGAATTAATTGCTATTTTTACTTAAAAAATACGTGTGTTACATAATACGACAGCTAGAAACTTCTTCTTTCGGCGTCACTGGTATTTCCGTTAGTTTAGCTTTCATCTGGGATGGTAGGAACATACGGTGAGAATGATCGTGTCTCAGCGTCGCAGCTGTTGCTTCAGCTTTCGAATGAATCTCGCTTGTATTTTTTTCTTTAGCAAACATAGCCCCTGGAACAGAGAAGGCTGAGTTTTTACTAGGTATAAGGCTTAACATATAACGTACTCCTTAAAAAAATTACTGCAGGGTATTATTTTTTGCATGCGCATGCGTTTCTTTTAAGAAAAAGGTTAAAATTGCAGCAATAAAAATACCTATAGGAATCACAGCCATCGCAACTTGGTAGTCTGCTGCCGTATATAAGGCTCTGATTTGGTTTGAGTCTAACATATTCGTAGCTATATTGTTACCATGTCGTTTAACAACGCACCAGTCTAAGACCCAACCCACCAAGGGTTGTAAAACAATCGCGCCAAGCATCACACACATATTGGTCATTGCAATGGCTGTACCACCGGCTTCTCGCGGACTCAGCTCACGGCCCACAGCAAAAACAATCGCTTGCACACTATAAAGGCAGCCTAGCGCAAACATCAGGGCATATAACATTGAGATACTGAGATGAGGTGAATATAAAATAACGAGCATAACAATACACGCACCGAAAGCACCAATACGCATGGGCAACTTACGTTGCCTTAACCGATCCGATAAATAGCCCCATAACGGCGCACCCACAGTGCAGCCCATAAATAAAATTGAATTTGAAAATTCGGCCGATGCCAGCGACATGCCATGCGCATGTGATAAATACGGTATACCCCAGAGCTCAGCAAAGACTGTGGTTGGCAAATAAATCAAACAACCATAGCCCCCATTAATCCAAATTTGTTGATTGGTTAATATAATTTTAAAATCAACAAACAACTGACTAAAATTAGATACAGTACCGCCATCGGTCCCTACATCTTTCTTTTTGTCTCGAATTCCAAACCATAAGACAACCAGCAAGGCAATCCCAAAGAGCGCTGTTAAATTCACAGCATGCTGCCAACCCACCTGTTCAACCATCGCCCCGAGTATATTATCGCCCAACATTGCACCGATGGTTCCAAGCGCTGACGCCAAGCCTGCAACCAAAGCCAATCTATCTTCAGGTAACCAAATCGTTGCAAGTTTTAACACACCGACAAAAGCAAACGCCGAACCAAACCCTGTCAAAAATCGTCCGGCGGCAGCCAGGCTTACGAGATCGGTTGCTGCAAAAAACCACATGCCTAACACAGATACAGCGCAGGCCATGGTTAATAACCGCCGAGGACCCCAACGATCCATTAAGACGCCGACAGGCAACTGCATGGGAACATAAGAATAATAATAAAACGACGAAAAAACACCAAACCCCATCGCTGATAAACTAAAGTGCTGGCGCAAAGCAGGCTCCATCACGCTTGGGGTGATACGTAAAAAATACTCATACGAATAAAACAAAGCGCCAATCATGCAAATAAGCCAAGGAATCACGACGCTTTTTTTGAGCTTAACCACCTTATCTTCTCCTTCGAGTTGCTAAGATTTTTCTGGCTCTGGATCTTTTAAGAAAAAACCAATCACCATCACTAATACAAGTGATAAGGGTAGCACGAGAAGTGCTCGTTGATAATCAGAGATATGATACATCATCGCACCAGCTGACTCAGCTTGCGTAGTAGAGTAATCTAGTAAAAACCCAACCAAAGGCTGAAAAATCACCGCGCCAAGGGTCACAATCATATTCACAGCAGCAAAGACAGTCCCGGATAGCTCAGCCCCACTACGTTCTTTTGCCATCACAAAAACAATGATTTCTGTTCCACTAAACACACCGTATAAAAACAGCAACACCAGTAAACTTGTGTATGACAGATGAGGTACATACAACACAGCTGCAATACACAGTAAAGCACAAAACGCCCCAAGGACAAGTGGTCGTGTGCGCCGCCCAGTTCGATCAGACCAATACCCACTTAATGGCGCACCAACGGCCCACCCCAGAAACATGGCTGAGACAACTTTAGCGGCTTCCATTTTGGTTAAATGATGTGCTTGCTCGAGGTATGATTTTCCCCATAACTCCCCAAAAACAGAAAGCGAAGTATATAACGATGCCCCAACCAAACCAATCAACCAAACTTCGCGCGAAATTAAAACACGCCAAACCTGATTCAAAAAACATTTGAGCGATTTTTTACATTCATGTTCACGTCCAGGAGCGTCACGCACAATGAGTAAGATCAAGACCGTTAAAACAGCACCTGCAATCACGGTGAGCATTAAGACTTTATCGAGCGCCATCGTTGCAGCGAACTCAGTAAGCTTAACACCACCGTACATCAATCCAAACATGCCAAGCGCCGTCATAAGCCCTGTTGCTAATGAAAAATAACGCTTAGGAAGCCAGTGTGTCAGTAAGGTTAAAACCCCAACAAAAGCAAATGACGAACCAAATCCAACGAGAAAACGTCCAATTCCTGCAATATATAGCGACGAAAAATTCATAAATAAATATGAACCAAACGTGCAACATAAACAAGCAAATGACAGTAATTTACGTGGACCAAAGCGATCGATCAGCATGCCAACCGGAAGCTGCATCGGTGAATAGGCAAAGTAATAGAGTACAGCTAATTGCCCAAAGGTTGTGGCTGAAATATGACCGAAAGCTTCACTTAGCTCGCCCTGCAACGTTCCTGGTAAGATACGAAGTAAAAACTCGTAACAATAAAAGAACGCTGCAATAAGACAAACAGTAATACCAAAGATTAAGTGCTTACGACTCTTTAGGATTACATCCTGCATGTGCGTGAGTCTCCTTCAAAAAGAATGTTAGAATAGCCGCACAAAATACACCGATAGGAATCACAGCCATCGCTAACTGATAATCACTGGCTGTGTACAGTTCTCGTAGTTGGTCGCTGGTTAATGCATGTAAGGCCACGTCCCCTACGTGACGCGCGCGTACGCTCCAATCAAGTAAGTGACCGATTAAAGGTTGTAACAGCATCGCACCAAGCATCACAAACATATTCGTGGTTGCAATCGCAGTACCGCCGGCTTCTTGTGGGCTTAATTCTCGACCGACAGCAAACACAACCGCTTGCACACTATAAAAAAGCCCCAAAATAAACATGGCAATATTGAGCGAGTGACCGCTTAAGCCTGGCAGATACAAAATCACGGTCATAAGAACACCTGCTCCTACAGCACCGATAAACATCGGTAAGCGTCGTTGCTTGATTTTGTCAGAAAAATAACCCCAAAGTGGCGCACCTACGGTGAAGCCCATAAACACAAGTGAGTTAGAAAATTGTGCTGCGGCAGGATCCATGCCATGGGCATGCGCTAAATAAGGTATACCCCATAATTCAGCAAACACCGTGGTTGGTAAATAAATCAAGCAACCAAACCCACCGTTAATCCAAATTTGCTTATTTTTAAGAATAATTTTGAGATCAAAAAAACCACGGTCTAACGTTTCAACGGTCCCGCCATCTTGGTCCAATTTGTCTTTATTATCGTGAATACCAAACCATAGTACGGCAATCACTCCCAAACCAAAAATAGCGGTGTAATTAACAGCGCTTTGCCATCCCAGCTGTTCAACCATCGCACCTAATAGGTTATCGCCAATCATAGCTCCTACTGTTCCAAGCGCTGCTGCAAGTCCCGCAACCAAAGCTAACCTATCTTCAGGAAGCCAGATTGTCGCCAATTTCAAGACGCCAACAAACGCAAAAGCCGAACCAAAACCGGTTAGAAAACGACCCGCGGTTGCAATATTTACAACCTGGGTACTACCTAATAGCCACATACCGAGTACAGACAACGTACATGCAAGGGTTAATAATCGTCGTGGTCCATAACGGTCCATTAACACGCCGACCGGTAGTTGCATCGGTACGTAGGCATAATAATAAAACGCAGAAAACAAACCAAAACCTGTCGCAGAAAGCCCAAAGTGCTGGCGAAGCGGCATTTCCATGACGCTCGGTGTAATACGTAGGATATACTCATAGGAATAGAATAATGCTCCAAGAGCACAAATCAACCAAGGTATTAAACTCGCTTTCTTATTACGTAACAACATAAATTCTCCTTAATTTAAATACGTTCTTGATTGAGCGTACCTACACCACTTGCTACGGCAGCGTCAGCTACCGCTTTGGGTACGCACGTTCTCAAGCGTGGGTCGATCGGTTTAGGTAGAATATATTCTGGCCCAAACTCCCAGTGCTTCACACCAGGATAGTTACGTTTAACTTCTTCAGGCACAGGTTCGTGTACCAGGTTCCGAATGGCTTCAACCGCGGCCATTTGCATGGCCTGGTTAATACATGTGGCGCGTGCATCAAGTGCACCTCTAAAAATATACGGGAAACACAACACATTGTTTACTTGATTTGGATAATCACTTCGCCCCGTTGCTAAGATCAAATCAGAACGTACTTCTCGCGCAAGCTCTGGACGAATCTCAGGGTTAGGATTTGATAAAGCAAATAAAATGGCTTTCGGTGCCATACAATTTAACAGTGCCGGCGTTAACAAATCAGGTTTTGCAACACCAATAAACACATCGGCATCAACCAAAGCTTCTTCTAACGTTCGCGCCTCAGACGTGGTCGCAAAAGCAAATTTGTAAGCATTCAAATCTTCTCGACCGACATGAATCACACCTTTGCTGTCTAATAACAGCATGTTTGCTTTGTTGGCCCCTAAAGCCACTAATAAGCGCATGGAAGCAATACCAGCAGCCCCGGCACCAATGCAAACAATTTTAGCGTTTTCTAATGTCTTGCCTTGGACTTCAAGCGCATTTAATAACCCCGCTGCAACCACAATCGCTGTACCGTGTTGATCATCATGAAACACGGGGATATTAAGCTGTTCAATTAACGCTTGTTCTATCTCAAAACATTCAGGCGCTTTGATATCTTCAAGATTGATTGCCCCAAACGTAGGAGCAATGCATTTTGCAGCGGCAATAAATGCTTGGGGATCAGCGGCATCCATTTCGATATCAAATACGTCTACATCAGCAAACTGCTTAAACAAAACAGCTTTACCTTCCATTACAGGCTTACTTGCCAAGGGTCCTGTATCACCTAAACCAAGCACAGCCGTTCCATTAGTCATCACCGCGACCAAGTTTCCTTTAGCCGTATACCGATAAGCATCTTCTGGATTGGCTTGGATTGCTAAAACAGGTTGAGCAACACCAGGCGTATAAGCCAAAGATAAATCATCCTGGGAGTCTGTTGGTTTTGTAACCTTGATCGAGAGTTTTCCAGGCGTAGGAAAGGCATGATAGTGTAAGGCGCGTTGCTTTAATAAGTCATCATTCAAAATAGCTTCTCGCTTCTCGTTAATTAAACATGCAAAGTATAAAAACCACGCATAAAAATAAGGCGCTTATCCTTTGCGCCTATATTTTATATATACTACGTGATTGACTACATCATTTTTTAGCTGCTTATTACTTAGAAGCAGATTTGATATTATAACGATCTTGGAAACGCTTAACACGTCCTCCAGTATCTGTTACTCGTTGCTGTCCTGTATAGAACGGATGACATTGAGAACAAACTTCAACGTTTAAATCTTCACATAACGTAGATCTTGTTTCAAAGGTATGCCCACAACTGCAAAGCACTTTAATCACTTCATAATCTGGATGAATCGACATTGCTAAAACTCTCTTAATAATATAGTTATCACTAAACAGGCACTAAGCGTGGCATTCTACCATGCACACAAAAAAAATCAATGCCACTCTTTTTCTTCCTCCCATAAACAACGCGTTTAAACGTTAATTACTTGGGTTTATCAATACAAAACTCACTTTACCATCAGAAAAACGACGTTTTGCCGAGGCTATTAATATTTCATTGGTGGGATCGTCGAGTCCCAAGGTTAAATTTTGTGTTGGCTCATCGAAAGCAATCAAAAACAAGCCCGCTTTTGAGAGCCAGCGCATATGCTTCTTTGATATCAACATTTTACACGCCTCTCTGGCCTTTTCAAGCTGGCTACGAGGGAAGAGTTGCAATGCATATTGCTTACCTAGCCATGGGAATAAATCATGTTGTGTAATCATACCAAGCCGTACCAAAGCGTCACCTAGCCGCTCCCCTGTTTTTTTATGTTGAAGCAAAGCCTCATGCAACTGAGTCTCGGTGATTAATCCATCTTCCAGTAATAAATCACCGATGCGTCGCTTGAACGGTACGAGAATATGCCTACCAGGAAATTGATGCTCTGTTTTATCCCACGCCACGGGCTTCGCTTGTTTACGAGGATTGATCGAGACAAAATATAATCGATACGCACGAATCAAGGCATGTAAATTCAATAAATTACCATACGCTGCACGTAGAAGCGTTAAACTTGCAGCAACGTTTCCATAGACACGACGTGTAGCAATAATGCGCTGAAGCAAGCGCATACACATCATAAACGTACCGATTAAAATTAGCTTCCATACCCAAGAATGCATATTAAACTGCTCTTGTAAGACTGGATAGCTTGGATGATTAACCGTCCCCACTTCATACACAAGCCAAAATATCAATAAAAAATAAGCAGCTCCATTAATAAAATGCGTAATAAATGCTTTTCTATCATGTATCAATGAATAACGAAGACGCCATGACTTGGGCCAAGCCGAATGCTCCCATTCTTGAAAAACAATCCCAATGATCCAACGTGATTTTTGACGAACCGCTTGAAAATAATTCTGAGGAAACATCGCACGTGTAGCTACATGCTCTTTCACTTTTTTTTGTATATATTTTTTTTTAAAAAAACCTCGTTTCACCCATTTTGTTCTTAGAATATATTGCGTTAAAAAAATAGGCTTAAAACCCAAGGCTCGTATTTTAAACGAGGTTCGATAATCCTCTGTTAGCGAGTTTTCTTCAAACGGGCAATCACCCGACTCTGCACCCAAAGCAGTGATTGCACGACGTGAAAAAGCGGTGCCAACACCGGCTGATGGCACATGCAATTTAAGGGCCTCACGAACAATAATATTTTTGGTATGCGCCTCTGCAAACTCATCGGCATAGAGCCAATGCGTAAAGTTTCTATGCGAAACTTCCAGAGGAAACACAGGTATTTGAATCATATCTTTACGTGGGATTAAATAATTATATAACTTAAACGATAGAGGATGGATCACATCTTCCGAATCATGAAATAGAATAATATCAAACATCTGGCCACACTCATCTTCACGTTGTTTGACCGCTCGATACAACTGATTCAAATTGGCTGCTTTATTTGTCGGACCAGGGGCATCACCTATCACGCAATGTACATGTTTATCATGTGTGGCAACCGCTTCAACCTCAGCAATGGTCTGCGGATCATTCGGATACAACCCAACAAACATAACATAATTATCATAATCAATTGAGCTGCAATTATGTCGTAACATATTGCCAATAATATTGGCTTCATGCCAACAAGGCACAAGGACAGCAATTGATTTTTCTGGCGAAGATAACAATTGCTCATAGGTTAACGGCTGATAAGAGCGCTGCTTCCACAAACGATATGGCCATCGAATCCAATAAAAAACATCAAAAAATAAATCATCTAAACCAGAAATAATAAACAATATTGCCAGAGCAATTAGCATGAACCACATAAATAAATAAAGCGTTAGTATCATATCATGCATCGTGTATATCCTTATTATACCTTCACATAAAATTGCAAAAGTGCGCGTTTATTACTGTAATATTTATTATAAGGATTATGTTGCAGCCCTCCCACAGGCAGATACATGCCGTTGATATAATCCAAATGAATTTCGAAATTGTAACGGTTGGAAGGAATAATCGCGAGGCCCGGGCCAAGCTCTGCGAAGTTATTATAAAAGTCTCGACGCGTATCCTCAATCACACGCCCTCGAGCAAATAGATTAATCATACTGCTTTTATACTGAAACAATCGAATCCCTTGATGTGTTCTAACCGACGCAATCACATTATTATCATAGCGTGAAAAATACGTCATTTCGGCATACCAAATAGCATAATAATTCGTACTGTACGTGGGCTCAGTAAAATAGGTTGGGCGTGCGCCTACCTCCTGATAATACATAAATCCTGCTCGTAAATCAGGGCGCCATCGCTCACGTGTACGGTCAAATAAATCAAATGCACCGCCTGCTTCAACATACACAAACAGCGGCAGTTGCTTGAATGGAAAAATTTGCCCACCTACACCCGTTACCCAAACGTTATCTTCATACAATTGTGTCAATTCACCCAGATTATTCGAGCGATTATCTTGTGTACGTCGTGTAAACGTATAAACGCGTGGTCGCATAGGAAGATCTAACTCCACGCCAAGCCGGCCAATAAACTGAGAAACCGTTATTCCAAAACGATTTTGAGTGAACGGCATCGTAAAAAACTCACCATAATACGGACTAGGAAAAGCTTTGGTTTGTTGGCCTGCAGAACGGGTCATGGCATCTTGAGCTAACCATGAAATTTTGGGATTTTGGCTCGCAGTCGCCTGATTAAAATAATGATAGGCTTTTTTATTCTGAGCAAGACCGCTGTATAAATAACCGATTTGCATCGCTTCAGCAGGATCATGTGTCATCGCATACACACGCGTAAAGATCTCGACAGCATCATCAATACGCCCTTCTTCTATGGCTAAAAAACCCGCCTCTTTCAGCGCTTGTGCATGCATGGGGTGTGTGTGATTCATGGCTTCAATATAAACACGTGCAGCAGTATGATCTTTTTTTCGTAACCGATAGAACGTATCCAGCTCATCCTCTTCGGCCTCACTGCCCTCTGAAGACCACGCAGGATAAAAAAACTGTGCATTCACCCAATCTTTGTAATTAGGTATATAAGACATCATGCCTCGTAACGCTACCTGGGCAGGTCGAGACCACGAACTCAAGGGATCTGCAGCAAGCGTTAAAAAAAGCGGTTTTGCACGCTCCCACACACCGGCTTTATAGTAAAGATAAGCCAGTTGAAACGTGTATTTTTTATTATTAGGTAATTGTTGATGCAGTCGCTCGACCAAGGGCTGCGCCCCGATGAAATCTTTTTCTTGCACCAGCCATTGGCTCAACTCAACTAAAGCCAACGTGTGATTTTTATCCTGCTTCAAAATAAGTTCAAGTGCTTGGCGTGCAATTTTAGGATCTGAAACCTTTTTTTGATAATAAAGGTTCATTAAAACCAAGGGATCGCGCTTGATAATGCCTATCTGCATATAGGCAACAAAAACAAGTAATAACACGAGTAGCGCAATCAAGCCGCTAACAATGCGCATATGTCGTTTAAAAAGCATTTCGTCCTAACTTAAAGCTATTGTAACATGTTTGCGTGCATCATTCTTTCAGAAAAAATAGCTTCTGCCAAGAAAAGATAAACATTACTTGTTGTTTCCAATTTTTTTATATAAAACTAATGGAGGCATGCTGTTAATTATTATTAAAAATCAAAGGAGCTTTACATGAACCTGTTGAAACGGCCCCGTATTTTAGCCATAAGCATCGCTTTTGTTGCTGGCTTATTTACCATGAATACTTATGCAGCAACCAACGCTGAACTTGCAGACAAATGCCGTGAATTAGCTTTAAAAATTGATTGGTTGAGCCGCTACCAAGATCGTCCTACATGCACACAAAATTTAGATGGTACATCTGTTTATTTTGCAGGACATTATCTTGATAAAACAAACAAAATCAAAGCCCAAGAGTTATTAGAAGAAGCTTTAGTTAAATTAAATTTTTCTTTTGAGGTTGGGTGTTATGGGCAAAATGATATAAAATCTTTGAGTTCTGACATTAAAGTACTCCTACAAGCCATCAATGCGAGCTAAGCTTCACAGGCCAGTAAGCATGTACCTACCTTCGCGCTTACTGGTTCCACCAAGCTCTTGCTGAGCGATCTTGTGCTTGCTCAGCATCTTCTGAATAAAAACCTGCTGGATAATACAGTTTTTGTTTGAGACCTTCATGTCGTACAAATTTAACGCGTTCAACATGACCAGAATTTGGTTTTTCTTCTGCAGTGGCGTTAGATGACGTTGTTGCACAAGCCGTTAAACACACAAGCGTGAAAAAAATAATCATGCATTTCATATAAGCATCCGATCATGAGTTAGTGACTACATAATCGGCAATGTGTTCTAAAACTTAAATTTAAAATATAAAAAAAGCCTGTCAAAGACAGGCTCTTAATATCATGCTTTTTATCCGTACTGATTACTCAGTAGGCGCAGGCGCAGTATTATCTTGTATTTGTTCTTCTGTTTCAGGCACTTCAGGCGTAACTGGGTTACTGTTAAAAAAGCCGAGTGTTCGGGCAAGTGCTACACCACTCGCGGCTGTAGCTACAATGCCTACACCCAAGAGAACAGGGTTTGCCGTCATGACAGCTGCAATACTCAGGGCGATACTTGCCACAAGAGCTACACTTAAACCAACTTTCAACCAAAAAGACAAATCCAGACCTTCAACAAATTGCTCGGCTTGCGGAGCATTATCGTCCTGGGTATCAACTGATTCGCTCAGCCATTTTGGTGCGTGAATATTTATGGTTTCGCTGGTAACTGATACATCATCTTGACTTTCAGAGTCGACAACGGGTGCAGGTGAGATGGTAGCTGGTTCTAAAACAACTGGAGACTCAACAGCTGGAGACTCAACAACAAGCTCAGCCTTTAAGCCTTCCCGTATGTCATCTTGAAGATTTTTAAATAATTTAGTTTTATAAGTGTCTTCAAATTTATCAAACATGGTATCCTTTGGTCTAACTTTACGATTAAACTCAATTTTGACGCTCGATTCTAAATGTTTTTGTGCTTTATCAAAAGCCTCTAAAGTGGTCTTTGGATTAGCAATTGCTTTTAATGCCTCCAATAGTTCGGGAATAAACTTAAAAGGAGTTGAGTTAGACACTGCATCGAGCCCTGTTAAGCCGTTCTGGACTAAATCCAAGTCTTTGTTATAGTTGTCAAGTAAAGTACTTGCTGCAGTTTGTGTCATTGGCATAATCGTCACCTTTTAGTTATGAGTATAAAAATCGCCTTGGTGACCGATATTAACACACATTGTGATCAATTAAAATACCTTGTTTGGTTTGTTTAATCATATTTTTTAATCTACGAGAGGATTACGGCGCAAGCATAACCCACACTGGGGCGTGATCAGACGGACGTTCTGCTGCACGCGGTTCTGCGTCGATATAACTCTCAAAACAACGTGCTTTAAGTGACTCACTAAGAAGCAATAAATCAATACGTAACCCATGATTTTGCCTAAAGCCTGCCCCTCGATAATCCCACCAGCTGAATGTATCACGAGGCTGGTCAAACAAACGAAAGCTATCAAATAAACCCAGCGCTAATAATTGTTGATAAGCTTCACGCTCAGGTAGACTCACCAACACCGAGCCTTCCCAGCGTGCTGGATTGTGTACATCACGATCATCCGGTGCGATATTAAAATCGCCCACCACAACGAGATTGGGGTAACGCACAAGTTCTTCTTGAATAAACGCGGTGACATGCTGAAGCCAGGTGAGTTTATACTCATATTTATCAGAACCCACCTCGGATCCGTTCGGAACATATAAATCAATTAAGCGCACGCCGGCCACGGTACACGCCATAAAACGCCGTTGAGGGTCGTCAAATCCTGGAATATCCATCACCACATCTTCGAGCGGGGTACGGCTAATAATCGCGACACCGTTGTATGTTTTTTGCCCCGAAAAAGCCACGTGATACCCGCGCTCTAAAAAAGCTTCAAGCGGAAATTTTTCATCGGGAACTTTGGTTTCTTGCAGCGCTAATACATCCGTATTGGATGCATCTAACCACGCTAAAACAGACTCAAGCCGTACATTCAACGAGTTAACATTCCAACTGGCTACTTTAAGCATGGCTTACCTTATTTATCTTGTATATTACAAATTATAATCAATCATCAACGGCGCATGGTCAGAAAAAAACGGTTCGCGGTCAATACGTACGTCGACAATGCAATCAGCTAAACCCGGTGTCACCACTTGATAGTCAATGCGCCATCCAACGTTATTAGCGCGTGCCTGACCTCGATTAGACCACCACGTGTATTGCTCCGATTCTTGATTTTTAACCCGAAACGCATCCACAAACCCAAGCGGCCCAAACACGGTATCTAACCATGCACGCTCTTCGGGCAAACACCCCGAGTTTTTTTGATTGGCACGCCAGTTTTTAATATCAATCTCTTTGTGCACAATATTATAATCACCGCAGATAATGCATTCTCGACCTTGTGCTTTTAATTCACGTAAATGCGCTTCAAATTTTTCTAAAAAATCAAATTTAACCGTTTGTCGTACATCTCCCGTAGTCCCCGAAGGTAAATACAACGAAACAACACTCAAGTTTTCATAATCAAAGCGTACATAACGCCCTTCGTTATCTGCAGTATCAAACCCAAGGCTTGTTGTGATCGCCATCGGTTTTTGGCGCGAATATATCGCCACGCCACTGTAGCCTTTTTTTACGGCATCAACATATTCACACGTGTAACCTTCAGGAAAGAACGTAGGATCTTGTTCTAATTGCTCACGCTGCGCCTTGGTTTCTTGAATACATAAAAAATCGATATTTTGCTGATGAAACCACTCAAAAAAACCTTTTCTAGCCGCCGAACGTATACCGTTGGCATTAAAACTCATGACCCGCATCACATCACTCCTAGGCCATTAACTTTAAGGCAATCCGCGCTACACGTGCGCCTTGAGATTTGGCCAACGTGATTTCATCAGGCGTAAGTGGGTGATCACCCGAAGCACCCGTCACATGTGTCGCACCGTACGGTGTACCACCACGTTCGGTTGAGCTTAACGCAGGTTCTGTATAAGGCAACCCAAGCAATACCATACCTTGATGAATCAACGGCAACATCATGCTTAACAACGTACTTTCTTGCCCACCATGCATCGATGACGTTGATGAGAACACAGAAGCCGGTTTACCGACAAGCTCGCCTGATAGCCACACAGGTGATGTACTATCTAAAAAATATTTTACAGGAGCTGCCATATTTCCAAAACGTGTAGGGCTTCCTAAAACCAAACCCGAACAACCACGTAGATCATCCAATGAAACGTACGGCGCACCGTCGTCTGGGACAACAGGGTCGACCGCTTCACACGTTGTTGAAACAGGAGGTACCGTTCTTAATCGCGCTTCGATACCATCCACCTGAGACACGCCACGTGCGATGTGCTGAGCAAGTGCTGCAACGGCACCGTTACGAGAATAGTACAGCACCAAAATATACGGTTGTGTCATCATAAGCTCCTTAGGCTTAAATTTAGGCTTAGGCTTAGGCTTAGACTAACCTATTAAATCTATTTTTTCTGCTGAACGCACGGCCGAAGGTTTTCCTCCGTACGTTTTCGCATACACATTTAAGGCATCATCAGCGGCCTGGGTAAGATTTAAAGCTTTATTTGCATGATAGAGCACGCCGAGTGCTTCTTTTGTACTGGCGGCTTGTGGATAGGTTTGAATCACATAGTTTGCACGTTCAGCAGAAGCCACAAACCGTCGTCGTTCATAATAATATTTAGCTACGTTCAACTCGGTATTCGCGAACATATTACGTAAATAAATCATATGTTGCTGTGCATTCGCTTTGTATTGACTTCGAGGAAACTGTTGAATCAACGTTGCAAAATCAGAATACGCTTGTGACTGTGTACCCGGATCACGCCAAGACTGATCCATCGGCAACAGCGTTGCGACAGGCCCACGCGATTGATGAAAATTAGACATCGCCTTAATGTAATATGCATAATCCACACGTTTCGCACGTGGATAAAGATGAATAAAACGCTCCGATGCAGCCGCAGCTGCAGGATATTCTTCTTTTAGATAATAAGCATAAATCAGCTCAAGCTCAGCGGCTTCGGCGTCATCATGAAATGGATACATGATTTCCATGGCTTCCAGACGCTTGATAGCCCCTGTATAATCTTTTTTATTGAGTGCCGTTCGCGCGTCTTGATACAACTGCTTTGCAGACAAGCCTTTATAAGGCCCCTCTCCCTCGTCTTTTTCTTCATTGGAACCAAAAAAACTTTTGCAACCTACAAGTGCTATCAAAAGCCCCAGTACCACAAGGTATTTTATTGCTTTCATCGAACGTCTCATCCCTAACTTAAGCATTTCATCAGAACAACCTAATAACCGGGCTTATTATACCCACTGGTGAACTTTTTGCGAATCTAAACACACAAAGACAAATAAAGCCAAGTTTTAAAGCAAAACCCTGTTGCAACGCTTGGAAGTTTACGCTAATATTCTGGGCCTCGGAGAGATGGCAGAGTGGTCGATTGCGATGGTCTTGAAAACCATTGAAGGGCAACCTTCCCAGGGTTCGAATCCCTGTCTCTCCGCATTTATTTCAACGTCACCTCAAAATCATCTAAAAATGACGCACAATCTTATCAATATCCTGTACTGATTGTTCTTGTTTTATGTGGCTATGACATTGCTTTATTATGGATAAAACCGCTTTTTGTACTTGTGCAAGAATATGCGATATATCTAGCGAAAAAGAGAGTAATCGCGTATTTTTCTGACTGGCTTTAAATAATTTGTGGGTATGCAACCCAGTATCAAACTCAAGCTTGTTTCCTGCTAACGTTGATTTATGCTTCTCATACTGTTTCGTAAAAGCCGGTATTTTATCATCACTATGGGTGGATTTATCGGTTAAAATCGCCAGTAACTTATTTATTTCATGTAATTTTTTATGTTTTATATTTGTGTAGGGTGCGTTTATTTGACAAAGTTCACGTTTGTAGTTTTCACAGACCGACGTCAACCGTGCAACTTCCCAGTGATGTAATGCCATCGTAGGATTAGGCTCATAATCCTCCCCTAATAGATAATTAACTAAAATATTTTGAATGGCAGAAAATTTTTGATCATACTCACCTCGAGCATACCGCTCTTCGTCACTGGCTGTTGCCGTCAATAGTGGTCTAGCGAGCGTAAGATCAAGCTCCTCTGAGGCTTTATACATCAGCCCAATTTTATCTACGTTAAAATCAGAATAAGATAATTCATGCACGAGAAGGGGTTTTAGTTCTTCGGCAATGTCATCTGCACCGATAATTTTAACACCTCGAGCAACAACGCGAGCATAAGCCTTGTCGTGTAGTTCAAGAAAATACTGATCCCGTTTTGAAGACGGTTTTTGCATCAGATAATTGTGTAATCGCCCCATGTTTACGTCCCATCATAATACTTAATCACTTTAAATATAGACCATGGTGAAAAAAAACACACAATAGCGTTTAATTTTCTCATGAAAAAATGCACCGTATAGTTTTACATAACGGTTGACGACCCAAAATACTCATGATAATTTTAAATCTAAAATTTTCTAAAATCTAAGGGACTGATCGAATGAAACGGACACATATTATTAACACTCTTGCACTGCTAACCCTATCAAATACGGTAGCTTATGCGGGTACCATGAGTTCTGAAAAAGCAATGGAACCGACCGGTAAAGTCTACCTTGGCGCATTTGGTGGAGGCGGTACGATTTCGAGTGTACCTGTTGGCCAAAAAGGGACCGCTTATTTTTCTGATACTTCGGGTGGCCCTTTAGCCGTCAATTCAAAAGGATCCTTAGATAAAACCTCGGGGTGGGTGGCTGGCGGACATATTGGGTATCAAGGAGCAACGAGAACGTTAAATCATGTTGATTCACACTGGTCCCTTGCCCCCTCCATTGAATTAGAAGGGTTTTATATTGGAGATGTTACATTGAAGGGGCATGAAATCAATAATGATACTGCTCGACTTACAGAGCATGATTTTTTGATCACGCTTCCGATGAAAACGGGTGTTTACCTTACTAATTTTGTACTTCAACTTAACACTCCCTTCAGTGAAAAAGTCCACCCTTACCTTGGCCTTGGCGCAGGTGCAGCCGTTGTCTCAATTACAAATGCTACATCTATACAAACCGCTCCTGAAGAACCCTTTAATCACTTTAATTCGGATACGAATGATACCGGCCTTTCTTTTGCGGCACAGCCTAAAATTGGAATATCCGTCAATCTAAAAAATTCAATGCATCTGTTTGCTGAATATCGATTTCTTTATATCTCGGCTAGCGATTATACGTTTGGTTCCACGGTATATCCTGGGCAACATGTTGCTACAAGTAATTGGAATATAAAAGTCCATTCGAAATTTTATAACTTCGGAACGATCGGTCTTCAGTATGATTTATAACAAGTAACTACTTCAATGGCACTAAGTTAAGAAACTTTGTGCCATTGACAACTACCCTAGCTCACCATGCTTCTTAAACACCGCATCTATAGCCATCAACTGTTCGATCAACGGCTTCATTTGGTCTAATGGCCAGCTGTTCGGGCCATCACTGAGTGCTTTTGATGGATCGGGATGGGTTTCCATAAACAAACCTGAAATACCCGTAGCAACGGCCGCGCGTGCCAAGGCTGGAATAAATTCACGTTGACCACCCGAAGAGCTGCCCTGCCCACCGGGTAATTGGACCGAATGCGTAGCGTCATACACCACGGGGCAACCCGTTTCACGCATAATATGCAATGAACGCATATCCGAGACTAAATTATTGTAACCAAAACTCGCGCCACGTTCACACACCATAATCGAATCGTTGCCGGTTGCTTTGGCTTTAGCAACCACGTGTTTCATATCCCAAGGAGATAAAAACTGACCTTTTTTGATATTCACAGGTTTGTTGGTTGCCGCAACGTTTTGAATAAAATTGGTCTGTCGGCATAAAAACGCAGGGGTTTGTAACACATCCACCATATCTAACTCATGTAATGGTGTATCTTCATGTACATCCGTCAGAATAGGCACGCCAACATCACGCTTCACTTTTTCTAAAATTGCCAAGCCTTTTTCCAAACCAGGACCACGATAGCTCGTGCCTGATGAACGATTGGCTTTATCAAACGACGATTTATAAATAAACGAGATACCTAAATCAGCACACAGCTCCTTTAGATACCCGGCAGTTTCTATGGCTAAAGCCTCGCTTTCAATCACGCAAGGCCCTGCAATTAAAAACAACGGGGCATTCAGCCCTGCTTCAAAGCCACACAGTTTCATGCCTGTTCCTTTTGGTTTTTATCCTGATGATAAGCGCGAGCGGCCATAATAAACGATTGAAATAAAGGATGACCATCACGTGGGGTTGACGTAAACTCTGGATGAAATTGACATGCTAAAAACCAAGGATGATTTGGTAGTTCAACCATTTCAACCAACTCACCATCTGCCGAGCGTCCCCCAATCACCATGCCGTGCTCAAGTAAAGCGTCGACAAAGTGGTTATTCACTTCATAACGGTGGCGATGACGCTCAACGACGCGTGGAGCACCGTAGGCCATACTTGCAAGCGAATCATCGGTCAGCTCTGCCATTTGCGCGCCAAGCCGCATGGTGCCACCTAAATCACTGTTTTCATCGCGTAAATTAACCTGTCCCGCTTCATCCAGCCATTCAGTGATCAAGCCCACCACTGGATACGATGTGTTTTTATTGAATTCGGTTGAGTTGGCATCTTTAAGGCCGACAATATGCCGTGCAAATTCAATCACGGCGGTTTGCATACCTAAACAAATACCTAAAAACGGCCGGTTGTTTTCTCGAGCATACTGAACAGCCTGAATTTTACCTTCGACTCCGCGTGAACCAAATCCGCCCGGAATCAAAATAGCATCGACCGCATCTAAAAGTGAGGGGCCATGTTTTTCAATAAGTTCGGCATCGATGTAAACAATTTCAACACGCGTTTTTGTATGAATACCGGCATGCAACAAGGCTTCGTTTAATGATTTATAAGCATCGCTCAGTTCCAAGTATTTACCGACCATGCCGACTTTAACCGTCATGTCTTGCGAAGCTTGTGCATCGAGTACCGCTTGCCATTCGTGTAAATCAGCAGGTTTTAATGGTCCTAAGTTTAATTTTTTCACCAACAGTTCATCAACGCCTTGCTTATGAAGAATCATAGGGATTTGATAAATGCTCTTAGCATCTTCCAAGGTAATCACACCTTCTTTTTCAACGTTGGTAAACAAAGCTATTTTATTACGATCTTGTTGTGTCAACGGTTTTTCTGAACGACAAATCAGGAGATCAGGCTGAATACCAATGGAGCGTAATTCTTTCACCGAGTGCTGTGTAGGCTTGGTTTTTGTTTCACCAGCTGTTGCAATATAAGGCACCAACGTCAAATGAGCAAAGAGCGCGCGAGCACTTCCAAGCTCAATGCGCATTTGCCTAATCGCCTCAAGAAACGGCAATGATTCGATATCACCCACGGTTCCACCAATTTCGATCATCGCCACATCGTACCCTTCGGCACCCAAGCGAATACGACGTTTGATTTCATTGGTAATATGAGGAATAACTTGTACCGTTCCACCTAAATAATCACCGCGACGCTCTTTTTTAATCACGCTTTCGTACACTTTGCCTGACGTGAAATTATTAAGTTTGGTCATTGCCGTACGAACAAAACGTTCATAATGCCCTAAGTCTAAATCGGTCTCGGCACCGTCACGTGTCACAAACACTTCACCATGTTGAAACGGGCTCATGGTACCTGGATCGACATTAATATATGGGTCAAGTTTAATCAACGTAACACGAAGACCCCGCGCCTCAAGAATAGCAGCAAGCGACGCGGCCGTGATGCCTTTTCCTAAGGAAGAAACCACACCACCTGTGATAAATACAAATTTTGTCATTATTTATTGTCCTAACCCGTTATCGTGTTCTAATGTTTGCAATATGTGATGCATGCTGAGCGCGCACGCCACAGCGTCATGCCCTTTATGTCCATGCGCACCTCCGAGCCTGTCCCAAGCTTGCGCTTCGTTTTCTGTGGTCAAAACACCAAAAACAACCGGTACGTCATACGCCAACGTTATCTGCTGGCAACCGGTGCTTACTTGCTCGCACACGTAATCATAGTGCGTGGTCTCACCTCGAACAACCGCGCCTAAAGCAAGAATAGCGCCAAATTTATGTTGCTTAGCCAGCTGCTTGGCCACTAAAGGAATTTCAACCGCTCCCGGCACTTCAACCAAGGTAATATGCTCAGGTAAAAAACCAGCTAATTTGAGCGCTTCAAGCGCGCCATCTTGTAATGCTTGTGTGATCGGACGATTGAATAAACTCACCACAATTGCAATGGGAAACACCGTCTTATGTTCAGGCGTAGCTTTGATATATTTCATGGCTTCATATCCAAAAGATGTCCTAGTTTTTCACGCTTCGTTTTTAAGTATGTTCGATTTTCACAACTCGCTTCCACATGTAGCGGCAAACGCTCAACGACGTTGATGCCGTATTGTTCCAGCGCTTCGATTTTACGCGGATTATTAGTCAGAAGCCTTACTTTATCTAAACCTAAGGCTTGCAGCATTTGAAAAGCAACTCCGTAATCACGTCCATCAACCGGCAAACCTAAATGTTGATTAGCCTCGACCGTATCCATGCCTGTTTCTTGAAGTGCATACGCTTTAAGCTTATTGGAGAGACCAATGCCTCGACCTTCTTGTCTTAAATAAATCAACACCCCACCTTCTTTGGCAATTTTAGCCAGGGATTGATCGAGCTGCTCGCCACAATCACATTTGGTTGATCCAAATAAATCACCGGTGATGCATTCAGAATGAATCCGCACCAACGGTGCTTGATCTGAATTATCTAGGCTAGATTCTGGGTTGATGACTGCTTTTTCTAAAGAAAAGTGTTCGGACGCATCCATCTGATTATGAAAAAGCGTCATCGTGAAATCACCGTGTTCTCGGAGCGGTATACGACTGATCGCAACTTTTTCCACGAGTACTTCGTGACGAATACGATGCTCCATCACATCACGCACGCTAATAATAGGAATACCGTGTTCTTTTGAAAATTTGATCAAGTCATCTTGACGACTCATGGTCCCATCTTCATTGATAAGCTCACAAATCACCGCCGCAGGCTTCAGCCCAGCAAGTCGCATCAGATCCACACTGCCTTCGGTTTGTCCTTGACGTTCGAATACCCCACCGTCCCGAGCTCGAAGTGGAAACACGTGTCCTGGCGAAATAATATCTTCTGGCGTAGCGCTCGCATCAATCGCCACGTGAATAGTATGTGCGCGATCTTTTGCTGAAATACCCGTTGTTACACCTGAAAAGGCTTCGATCGATACTGTAAACCCCGTGCCATAAGGCGAACGATTACGACTTGCCATCATCGGTAGCCCAAGCTTGTCAATCAACGCGCCGGTCATCGGCAAACAAATGAGCCCTCGACCAAAACGCGACATAAAATTAATCGCTTCGGGGGTCACATGTTCGGCGGCGAAGACTAAATCACCTTCATTTTCACGCTGCTCGTCGTCAACTAAAATAACCATACGGCCGGCACGAAGTTCAGCAAGTGCATGCTGCATTGATGAAACAGAGCTTGTCATAAAGGAACCTCGATACCCTTATTGGGCTTATCAAAAAGCGGTATTATAGTCGAATCTGACAAAGAACCCAATTGGTGAACCAACACGCGCGCAATATAATCAAACTCAACATTGATGCGTTGCCCAACAAACCACGTTGAAAGTGTTGTTTTTAGTAACGTATGCGGGATAAGCATCACAGTTATCGCATCATCCGTTACGGCATTAATCGTCAAACTCACACCATCCAGCGTTACACTGCCTTTAGGGCATAAATAGCGCCGGTCGCTGGCATTAAAGCCAGCAACCGTCACCTCAGTATATTCGCCTTGTTGTGTTATACACTGTATTTCAGCAGCTCTATCCACGTGCCCCGTAACATAATGCCCTCCAAGCCTGTCAGAAGCGCGTAACGCACGCTCAAGATGCACACCATCACCCAACGCTAGCGCCCCCAAACTCGTTGCACGCAAGGTTTCAGGCGATACATCAAAGGCAAGCTGTCCTGTTGGTGCTGGCAATAAGGTAAGACACACGCCATTGACAGCAATACTTTCACCGATCACTAAGCTGTCAAATCGCGCCTCAAGTATTAAACGCGTTCCAGAGTCATGCTTTTCTTGACTGACTACAGTACCGCATTTTTCAACTAATCCAGTGAACATGTTGATTCCTCGATAAAATTATCTTGAGCATTCGCTTGCCAATCAAGCGTAACTTTGAGGTTATCCCCCATTGCGTCCCATGCTATATGCTTTGCCTTAGCTAAAATATTTTCTTGTGTATCTTGTGAATATAACGATAGCGCTCGCGTGCCCAGAATTTTGGGCACCAAATATAAATACGTGCGTTGCACTAAGTTTTGCTGATGCAGGTGATTAAATAATTCAGCTCCGGCTTCAACCCACACATCGTGGTAACCAATACGACCCAAATCATCAAGTATTGCGTGTAGATCCAATTGCTTCTCGTCAGGTTTACCATGATAAAGATGCAATGGCTTGGCTGTTTGATGAATATTGGCCGACGCCGCTAAGCTGCGTGTACGATCTAGCACAGCAATAGGTTTCGCCACAACATCATCTCCCACGCGTGCATTAAGCAATGGATTATCTGCTTGAATAGTTTTAGCGGTTGTTAAAATCACATCCGTGTGCAAGCGCTCTTGATGCGTGAAATCAGCGCATACGGCATTGGATAACATCGCGCGGGCACCACCTTCCCCTGCAATCTTGCCGTCGAACGTTTGCGCCATTTTCACCGTGACCCAAGGTCGGCCTGTTTTAAACCAAAACGTATAGCTTTCATAAAATTTATTAATCACCGTCATTGGATAATGCAATACATCAATGCCATGTGCTTTCAGTAACGCGGGTGTATTATTTTCAGCAACAACAGGATTTGGATCGGCATACGCATACACCACTTGTTTGACACGTCGAGCAATCAACGCGTCCACGCAGGGTGGTGTTCGCCCCCAGTGATTACAGGGCTCAAGCGTCACATAAATCGTAATCGACGAACAATCTTCAGGCAGAGCTTGGAGCAGTAACTGCTCGGCATGTAGATGACCCACACCTGGATGCGCAGCTTGTGCTATAATATTTTCAGCGCACACCGCAACCGCCCCAACAGAAGGATTTGGTGCTGTTGAACCACGTCGAAGACGTGCTTGCTTAAGTGCTGCTAGCAGAAATTGCTCGTGCATATTTCAGTCACTGTGGAAAAAGTATGTGTATGATAACAAATTATTCAATTTTTGAGTAGCCTCATGCCCAGATCAGCACAAAGAACAGGTTTACCCCATCGCATCAAATCATGCATGCTTGCTCTGGTTATTATATCTCTGCTTTTGAATAATACCGCATTTGCTTTTTCCGCTTATTCAAATAGCGAACTGGATGAGCTCGAAAAAGAATTTGTCGCAGAAATCAACCAATCCAACAGCGTGCTGCGTGATCCGCTGAGCAATCAGTATCTTACACGACTCGGGCAAAAACTTGCTACCCATAGCGATCAAGTCCCGCCCTCTTTTTTTATTGTAAAATCAGATGAAATCAATGCTTTTGCAGGACCGGGTGGACATATTGGTATCAACAGTGAACTTTTTTTATTAAGCGAACATGAAAGCGAGCTTGCCGCTGTACTTGCTCATGAAATCGCACACGTTCGCCAACACCATCTTTATCGCATGCTTGAACATCAGCATCGTATGAAAGTACCGATGCTTGCCTCGATGCTCGCAGCCATAGCCCTTGGAGCTATTATCCCAGGGATTGGAAGTGGCGCCATGATGGCGGCCCTCGGAGGCTTTGCCCAAGACAGCATTAACTTCATTCGCTCCAACGAAAAAGAAGCGGACCGCATTGGTATCGACATGCTGAAACGCGCGGGATTTGATCCTCGCGGTATGATTCATTTTTTTCAACGCATGCGAGAAAATTCACGTTATTACTCAGGCAATGTTCCCACTATTTTACGGACACACCCGATGGATGATGACCGAATTGTTGAAGCAGAACATCGAACCAACCTTTTGTCATCCAAAGACGTCCCTGATACCCTGGCGTACCAACTTACGAAAGAACGTATTCGCGTTCTTACTGCACAACATAATAAAAAATTATTAGATTACTACGCCAATCGTTGCCCGCAATCAGAAACCAACGATAATGCTTGCCTGTATGGCCGTGCACTTGCGTTACTCAAAGCAAACCAGCATCAAGCTGCCTATACACAACTCCAGATCCTTGCTACTGAAGACCATGAAAACTTTTATTACGCACTCGCCATCAGTGAAGCTGGGGCTGGCATAGGCCGCGCGGATGAGGCCATTGCTCGTCTACATGCCCTTCATGCTAATTATCCTGGAAACTACCCTGTTATTATGACGCTCGCAAAGATCTTATCTGCGACCAACCATCCTGATGAAGCATCCACGGTGTTGCTTCAAGCAAGCCGAGCATTTCCAACCGATTTACCAGTATGCCATGCCCTTGCGCGCGCGCAATCCAACAATCACCTTAAAGCGTATGCTTATTTTACTTATGCGCAGTGCCATCTACTCCAAGGGCAAAGAAAAGAAGCAAAACGGCTGTTTAAGCTGTCTAAAACGCTGGTTAAAAAAGATCGTTATCTTGAAGCTCGTATCGATGCAAAACTCGATGAAATTAAAAACGATATCAACGCTGATAAATAACATAAGCATTCTTTTTCTTTTGTTTTTTTGCTGAATACATGGCCTCATCAGCATGCTTCAAAAGAAGATCCGCAGCTTGTCCAGATTCAGGATAAACCGCGACGCCAATGCTTACCGTAATCATTATTTTATGCTTTTCAAAATAAATAGGCATGGAAACAGCTTCAAATATTTTATCTAACGCCGTTTGAATCGCATCTTCAGACGATGTACCGTCTAAAACTAAACAAAACTCATCTCCCGCGAAACGCGCGAAAAGATCATTGCGGCGAATCACTTGAGACACGGATTTAGCGAGATGTTTTAAAACTAAATCACCGACATGATGACCATACTTATCGTTAATATTCTTAAATTTATCACAATCTAAAAAACACACGGAGAAATGATCAGAGCCCCGATTGGATCGCTCGATCATGGTATTTAAATAATCCAAACAATACCGACGATTGGGTAATTCAGTCAGACCATCATACTGCGCCAATCGTTTTAACTGATTCACATAACGCGAATTCAACGGTATTAACTTCCAACGAAAGGTTAAAAACCAAAGACAAAACAAACTTACAAAACCACCAAGCGTCGTACAAAAAATAATATATGCACGCTTCACACATGCTTCAACATATGCCTTACTTGGATAGATATTAATATCCCACTCAGCACCTAAAACTTGAAAAAATTCTCGATGAATCAAAGGAAAAGTCCAATTAGGGGACACAATTTCAGGCGTGATTTTATCTGATAAGGCTAGAAAGTATCCTTTCATGATCTCCTGCTTTAAATCTTCATCAAGAATTGTTTTTAAATTAAAGATAGCTAGCATATGAGAGTGTGTATCATAAACACAAAGCGAACCATCTAAAGCAATCACCTGCATATCTTGATACATTCGGATTAGCTCAGGATGTGATTGCAACAGCGTGTCACATTGCTTTTGGGATGTTAATACCCCTGTTTGCGTGACGTGAGGATTAAATAAAGCAACCGACCCTTTTGAACCTACAGCAGGAAATATCATGGCTTCAAGGCCATGATTATGTTCAAACTGAAAATTTACATCTTCTACAACATCTGAATAGGCTCGATAATCGTGATGATCCATGCGTGAAAAGATTTTTTTTACCGCATTTAAATGCTGATTGACTTGTGATGAGAACGCCACGCGAAGCTGTTGCGCAGTTGCTACCGACGCACGCTGCAGGCGTTTCATTTCATAGGGCTTGATCATCAAGTGCCAACTGAGCAAAATAACCAAAGCCCCCAGGGAGGCAACAAGCCATGCTCTTGCTTTCCAGGCTATCGAGGGATACACCATTGGGCAGCACTCCTTGTCTGCATACTCATGTGATTACAGTTTACTTTCTTTAGGTCATCATAACAACTTTTAGATTAATTTAAGTTCATACCTGTTGTTTTTTATAAACTAATTTCTTTTGAAAGCCAGGCTTCAGCCTGTTTAAGGTCATCCAACGTATTAATATCTTGCCGTGGCGCCACGCATGCTTCATCCACTTGAATGGCGTATCCTGACCATAACACACGCAATTGTTCCAGTGCTTCTACCGCTTCTAAAGCACAAACAGGCCATGCCACCATCTTCACTAAAAAATCTTTTCTATACGCATACAGGCCAATATGTCGAAACACATGCTGTAATAAAATACCCCCATCTCTGAAAGCAGGAATGGGACTTCTTGAAAAATAAAGCGCTTGATTGTGAGCATTCCGAATCACTTTGACAATATTTGGATTGACATATTCTTCTTCAGAACAAATCGGTGCACACAGTGTCGCCATCGATGTATTTTTTGAAGCAACCAAACTCATGGCTACTTGCCGAATCAGTGCAGGAGGCATAAGCGGTTCATCGCCCTGAACATTCACAATCACCGCATCAGAAGGCAAACCTAAGGCATCCACGGCTTCGGCCACACGATCGGTGCCGCTAGGATGTCCATCTGAGGTCATCACAACCTGTGCGCCAAAGCGCGTGGCTTCTTCTGCAATCGCGGCATGGTCGGTTGCAATCGTAATACTTGCCGCCCCTGCTTGTTTTGCCTGTCCATACACACGCGCTAATACCGTTTGTCCGCCAAGCGACATTAAGAGCTTTCCTGGGCAACGATGGGAGGCGTAACGCGCCGGAATAACCACATGAAAATCGGTATTCACAACGCTTCCTTTTCATCTAGCGTAATCGAGCGCGCTTCTTGTTCAAGCATCACAGGAATACCATCCCGAATTGGATAAGCAAGCCTATCAAAACGACACACCAGCTCATTTTTTTTAAATAATAATGCCCCTTTACATAAGGGACAGACCATCATAGCAAGCAATTTTTTATCCACGTATTTAACCTCCGGTGACCTGTTGACGAACATACGCAGGCATAGCAGCATCAGCTGTGACTGACGGAATACAACCTGTTTTCACCACCCGAATCATGGCATCTGCGCGCGGAAAGATTTCGCGCGTACATACAATCGCATCGTGTATCTCAGATGGTAGCGTATCAAGATATGCCTCATAACCAACACCCACAAGGCTTAAAGGCGTATTAGGAGGCACACAGACATCTTTCGCGGCACTTACGCATGGCAGCTGCTCTGATGATTCGGGATCAAACATCCAATACACTTGGTTCATGCGTGCGTCCATCATTGCGAGTAGGCGCGTGTTGGGCGGCAACTCTTCCGCTTGGGCCGCGATTGCATGTAAACTGCCGACGGGGTACAACGGCAAGTCATATGCATAAGCCAGCCCCTTGGCTACACTGCAGGCAATACGCAGCCCCGTGAAGCTACCAGGACCTTCGCCAAACACAATACCGTCAAGATATTTAAGCTCTGTTTTTGCTGATAATAATACACGCTCCACCATGGAAAGCAGCACACGAGCATGCTCACGTATCTCCAACACCTCTTCAATAAACAAAATGCCGTTAAATTCTAAGGCAACGGATGCCCGAGATGTCGAGGTATCTATCGCAAGCAAGTTCATTTTTTAGGCCATACTCGTTCTAACAAGTCCAGTTTACCGTCTTTTCCTTCCCAGCTTTTAGCATCCGGTGGTCCATCTTTTTGTACGGTAATGTTAGGCCAGACTTGTGCAAGCTCGGCATTAAGGGCGAGAAACGGTTTTTGATCTTCGGTCATGTCATCTTCAGATATAATCGCATCTACCGGACATTCAGGCTCACATAAAGCGCAATCGATGCACTCATCCGGATCGATCACTAAAAAATTAGGGCCTTCATAAAAACAATCTACAGGACATACTTCAACACAATCGGTGTATTTACATTTGATGCACTGCTCTGTAACAAGAAACGTCATGACTCCCTCACCTCAACATGGTTTATATGATCGATATGGTCAAAAAATATAAGGGCGATTAAATCATATTCCATGGTTTCATGCTAGATATATATGAGAGATTAAGCAGATGAAGTATGGTGCCCAGGGCCGGAGTCGAACCGGCACGAGATTGCTCTCGAGGGATTTTAAGTCCCTTGCGTCTACCTGTTTCGCCACCTGGGCATACATCATGTTCTGGAGGCTGAGGCCGGAATCGAACCGGCGTACGCGGCTTTGCAGGCCGCTGCATGACCACTCTGCCACACAGCCAAGTAAAAAAAAAGCGACGGTGCGTCGCGTTTTTTTTGGAGCGGGAAACGAGGTTCGAACTCGCGACCCCAACCTTGGCAAGGTTGTGCTCTACCACTGAGCTATTCCCGCACTTGAACGAGATGAATTTTACCGGAAATCACGTTCCTGTCAACACTTTTTAACACATTCAAGCTATTTATTTAGACTCTTTTTTCGTTAATTCAGGCCAAGCCACAATCAAATAAGCAATCATAGACCAAATCGTTAGGATAGCGGCTACATAAAGCAAAATCACACCGAGCACACCGAGCGCACCCCACCAAGACATCGCAGGTTTAAACGCCAATAATAAAATAACGGCCGTCATTTGCATCGCTGTTTTAATCTTACCGACATAATTCACCGCAACGCTGGCTCGGCTACCCACTTCAGCCATCCATTCTCGCAATGCCGAAATAATAATTTCACGCCCTACAATAATAATCGCTGGAATCGCAATGTAACCTCGATCGCCTGCCGCCACGAGCAAGATCAAACTCGAAGCCACCAATAATTTATCAGCGACGGGATCCAGAAAAGCTCCAAACGAAGACGTTTGTTTAAGTTTACGGGCAAAATAACCATCCAACCCATCCGTGATGCTTGCAAGCACAAAGATAGCCGCCGCAGCCGTTTGCCCCCATGACCACGGTAAGTAAAACACTATAATAAACACAGGAATCAAAGCAACCCGCGCCAACGTCAAAGAATTAGGTAAGGTTGTTAATGTGCTTGTGTTCGTACTCATACTCATAACAAAACCTCTTTAATTTAATTTAGGCGGGTAACCCAAGATAATCTCCCAGGGTAGCAAAATCATCAAACACCTGAAGCGCACCGGCGACTTTAAGATCATCACCCTGCTGATAATAAAAATCAACGCCAATGCTTGCAACATCCAGAGCAGAGGCCATTTCGATATCTGAAATAGCATCACCAATCATTAACGTCTGGTCTGCGGATACGCCTGTTAGCTCTAAAATTTCTTCGAGCATTTGTGGGCAAGGCTTGGCAGGCGCTTGATCAGCGGAACGCGTCACGGGAAAATATATCTCTAATTCACTCACGTGCAAGGCGCGTTGTAAGGCTTGCGAGCCTCGATTGGTTGCAATAGCCATGTCAATACCTGCATGACGAAGTTGTTGCAGCAAATGCTTCACGCCAGGAAAAAGATACACAGCCCCGTGATTCGAAACCAAGGCTTGCTGTACACCAGCTAATAAGCGTTCGTATTGATACAACGCTAAATCAGGAAAAATTTTCCGTACGGCTTTATCTAAGCCAAGCGCAACATATCGTCTTGCGCGTTGCACATCATACGGCCCGAGGCCGAGCGCTTCGGACTCGGTCTTAAGTACCTCATGAATATGACCTAAAGGATCGCCTAGGGTCCCTTCCCAATCAAAAACCACGAGTTGATAAGGCATGCTCATGAGCGGATGTGTCGCTTACATGGCACGGAGCATTTGCAATGCATGATCAAATTGAGCATCTAAGTCAGCCTGAAAACTATAGTGTTTTTCTTGAAGGTTAAATTGAATTGCTCTTGCATGCAAATAAAGCCGTTGTTTTAATATTTTTTTAAGCTCTGATTGAATATTCGGCGAACAGGCTTCTCCATATTTTTCATCACCAAAAATAGGATGCCCTATATGCGCTGTATGCACGCGAATTTGGTGTGTTCTCCCTGTTTTTGGCTTGGCTTCGAGCCAGCATGCTTCCGCATAGTTTTCCAGTAACCGTACTTTTGTTTGCGAAGCTTTGCCTTCGGGATCTACGCGTACAACTCGCTCACCTGAACGGAGCGTATTTTTTTGGAGAGCAACATCAATGCGCGTACTTTGCTTGCCCTGCCATGCATTCGACGACAAGGTCCAATAGGTTTTATCTACCTCACGCGCTTCAAATAATGCCTGAACTGCGCGAAGCATACTTCTTTTTTTTGCAATTAATAAACATCCTGACGTTTCTCGATCAATACGATGGATAAGCTCCAAATAGTTTGCTTCAGGACGCATATGCCTCAACGCCTCAATCACACCAAAACTCAAGCCACTGCCACCATGAACCGCCATGCCTGTCGGCTTATTTATCACGAGTAAACTATCATCTTCGTGTAAAATACTCGCGTTCAGCCGCGCAATCACCGCATCGCTTAACCTTATCTCACCTGGCTCATCAGACGTACGAACGGGGGGAATACGTACCATATCGCTTTCTTCTAGTCGCGAGCTTGCCTTCGCGCGTTTTTTGTTAACACGCACTTCACCCCCACGAATTAAACGGTATATATGGCTTTTAGGCACACCTTTAAGAATACGAAGAAGATAGTTATCCAAACGCTGGCCATCTTCTTCTGATGTTACTGTTGTGTAGTACACCCCTTTCATCATACTTTTGTTCCCCAAACCATATTTTTTTGGTATCCTGTTAATAGAGCGGATTAATCCGCAACAGAATTATAACGCATAAGCGAGTGAATGGCTTGAAAAAGCTGTTTTTATACAAACAATGCGCGCTTTCCTTGAGTCAATGATACTTAGATAAAGGCAACTTAAACCAAGGCCAATGTTATGTTGAAACGTAACCTAGCTAACCTATTCAGATAACCACACCCTCATCAAAAAAGGGCGTGTTCAATCTATATTTTTGAGGTCCTAGGCTACGAAAACAACCGTGAGCTACCAACAAGTCACGGTGATTTCCTTGATAATTTATTATCAATATGAAAAAAACGGCCATCTTGCCTTTATCCTCGTTTCAACTCAAGGCGACCGCGCCCTTGAATTAGAGGTCCCGATGTCCATTTCCACCGTGGAAAAAATGCTCATCAATGCCACGCAACCTGAAGAAGTACGTGTCGCCTTGATAAAAAACAACCGTCTTTATGATTTAGATATTGAATGCCCTGCAGAGGCGAAGAAAAAAGGTAATATTTATAAAGCAACCGTGACGCGACGTGAACCCAGTCTCGATGCCGTTTTTGTTGAATACGGCTCCAAACGTCAAGGCTTTTTACCTCTCAAAGAAATCTCCCCTGAATATTTTAACAAAACACCTGCTGAAGACGAAAAACTCCCCATAACCACGTTGATTCGCGAAGGCCAAGAACTACTGATTCAAGTGGATAAAGAAGAGCGTGGCACCAAAGGTGCAGCACTCACGACGTTTATCACCCTCGCCGGTTGCTACTTGGTTCTGATGCCAAACAGTCCGCACTCCGGTGGTATTTCGCGCCGCATCGAAGGCGAAGAACGCGATGAGCTCAAAGAAATTCTGCAAGGCTTAACCTTAAGCGATGATATGGGTGTTATCATTCGCACCGCGGGCGTGGGTAAAAATCCAGATGAACTTCAAGCCGATTTAGACATGTTGTGCAACCAATGGCATGCGATTAAACACGCTCAATCAACCGAGCTTTCGCCCTCGCTTATCCACCAAGAGGGCGATGTTATCACGCGCTCGATTCGTGATAATCTTCGTAAATCCATCGATGAGATAATCATCGATGATGCTGCAACGTACGTGAAGGCAAAACAATACATCGAGCAAGTTAAACCGGAATTCTTGCCGCATCTCAAGCTTTATAATAACCCAACGCCCTTATTTACGTTGTATCAACTCGAAGGTCAAATTGAGACAGCGCATCAACGCCAAGTGGTCTTACCCTCCGGTGGCTCACTGGTCATTGACCGTACTGAAGCGCTTGTTTCAATCGATATTAACTCCGCTAAATCAACCGGTGGGGCTGATATTGAAACCACCGCGTTCCATACGAATCTTGAAGCATCTGATGAAATTGCGCGTCAATTGAGACTTCGTGACTTAGGTGGCTTAGTTGTCATTGATTTTATTGATATGAGCAGCAGTAAACATCAACGTGATGTTGAAAGCCGCCTCAAAGAAGCCCTTAAAATGGATCGCGCGCGCATCCAGGTCGGTCGTATATCACGTTTTGGCTTGCTCGAGATGTCACGTCAACGCCTACGTCTTTCCTTAGGTGAAGCCGCACAAGAAAGCTGCCCAAGATGTGAAGGCCGAGGGCATGTTCGAAGCTTACAGTCCCATGCGCTTGCCCTTGTTCGCCTGATGGAAGAAGAAGCCCTCAAAGAAAAAGTGTCTGAACTTCAAGTGCAACTGCCTGTTGAAATGGCTACGTTCATTATGAATGAAAAACGTACCGCAATTACAAGCATTGAGAAACGACATCAGGTACATGTGGTGATTGTTGCCAACCCTTACATGCAGTCACCGCAATATCAAATGACACGCATCAAGGACGACGGAACGGGCAAAAATAAAAAACCCAGTTACACGCTTGCCGAGCAACCCATCGTTGAGCTCGTACGCACCAAGCCTGCGGTCTTATCTGAAAAACCTGTCGTAAAAGCCTACAGCGGCCAGTCACTTTTACGACCGGATGAAATCAACGTGCTCACACGTCTTTGGCGCTCGCTTTTTGGCGCACCCAAGCCGGTTGCCAAGCCAGCGAAACCCGCACCGGTGAGACAAACACAAAGACGTACAACATCACACAAAAAATCCAACCCCACATCAGGTAATCGCCAGCGCGCGTCGTCAGACAAGCGTGCATCAGGCAACACGGCATCACCGACTGCGCGCAAACAACCTCGCGCACAATCAGGTGGCAATCAAACAAAAAACACGAACTCACGTAAACCATCCGGCAACACGAAGCCACAACAGAAAAAACAAGCGGTAAAACAACCTTCAGAATAGCCCTTTGGGCACTTTCTTCTCCCGCGAGCGGGAGAAGAAACATCTCATCCCGCTTGAAGCATATAGCCCTTAATCGTATTTCTTAATTCAATGGGTTTATATTTACTTTTAATCCGCTCAGCATACGGTAAATCTTGGAAAATAGCGTGATAACATCCTTGATTAAACTTATCTTGAAACAAATTAAACGTACTCGGCACAATACCTAGTCCATCTTTTTTTCGATAATCATTGAATAGGTTTCCAGGCGTATGCTGCGCTAAATACTCTCGTATCAAATAGCGCCCACGCCCATCATGGCGTTTGTAGGCGGTCGGCACACGCATCATAAACTCAAGCAATTTCGGATACAATAACGGATATCGGTACTCGAAGCCCATGTTTTTACTCACAAGACTGCTGTATTCAATGCGCATACGTACCTCATGGCTATCGACACCTTGTAATAAAGCACATTCCGCTGCTCGCACGTTGGTGTAATACATGGTTTCATACGGGTGAACTCCTGGCACTTGATGCTTAGAGCGTTTTTTGGCTTTTTTTAATTTTAAAGCCTGATCATACAGTTTCGGATGGGCGTATTTAGCTAAATTCAATACTTTTTTTATATTATTAGAGCCTTTAAGCTCATGCCAAGCCTGTTGATACTGGCCTTGATGTATCATCTCCGGTACAACAAAATTCATGGGCAATTGTCCTGAGACACATTGATCACCACCAAAACCAGACAATAAAATAGGATGCTTTCCACCGGCCACTGCTTTGTGGATCGGGTTCGCAAACATAAAAAACAAATAAGGCGCAGGCCCTGAAAACCAAGCGGCATATTGATCAAATACCTCAATCGGATCAAAATCATCGGCTCCAATACGCTGAATATCATGCAATTTAAAATGCTCAATAAACTTCTCTTCATAATATTTTACGTATGGATAATTTGATGGTGTGGGAGCATCAGCATGCATATAAAGTTTGGGATAAATCTCGCGATGAGCTGCAGCACAATAGACCGCACTCGAATCAAGCCCCGCACTAAATTCAGCGGCTATATTGCTTTGATTATGTGTAGCATTACGAATACTTTCATCCATCAAGCTTGAAAAATGCGCCACATAATCTTGTGTGTCCGTATATTCCAACAACGGCCCATCGGGGTTCAGCTCCCAATACGCTTTTTTTACAACGCTGCCATTCGATTTAAAATGCATAATATAACCAGGCTCAACCCGATAAATTCCTTGATAGAGCGTTTCATCTGAATAATATTTATTCTCAGAAAAGAGCATATCGATTTGAGACTCAAGCAACGGCGGCGTACTCGGTAATTGCTTTAATATTTCTGGAATGGATTGCGCAACAATCAGATTTTTGCCTAAATAATTACAGTAATAAAGCGGTTCCAGTCCAATATGATCGCGCACGAGCACCACATCATGGGTATTTGAATCTTTGCACATGACGGCAAACGGCTGATAATGCTCACGCCATAATGATGCATCAAGGCAGGCTCTATAAGAGGCTATCGCAGATATAGGCGGGCTACCAAAATAAGAAAGTTCGCTTCCGTCTTGTAATCGCAGGGTGTTGGCATGCTCATGATTCAAGCATACCACCGGTGTTTTCATTAAAATTTGTTACATTACCCGTCTCAGGGTCTACCTCATTGAGGGGTATGAGTTGTGGTGCTTGATACAGGCCTCGCGGTAAAGCATCACCCGGCTCAGGTAGGTCTGTTTGATTTGTTCGATTCATGGATATCTTCCTGGTTAGAATGAGAGCGTTGTTGAACTAAAATTCGCCCATGATGTGGGAGTACGGGTTGCATCACACACCACGTTCACGCAATTTCCAGGGTTTGAAGATATCTGACCAGTGGATACTGCTTGAATCTGAAAAACCTCGAATGAACACGTCGCACTGGCACACGCTGGAGCGCTATTACAAACCGCCTGAGGTAAACTATTTGCGGCGACGTTATAACAAAGCTGAAATGAACTAGATCCTGCTGCTAGATTCAAAGTGCCTGTAGTTCCAATTGCTGTACCAGAGTACGTCCCACAGTTTGCGTCTACGTATATATTATAATTTATCTGCTGCAAGGTATCCGCTGCCGCGAGGCCATCGTAATTTTGCGTAATACCACTATTACACACCATCAACTCTATAGGTGATATAGAGTCTGCATTTGCTCCTGATACTCCCAGCATTAAACCTGCCACCATCATTAAACCTGTTCGTCTTTTCACGCTCACTCCCTGTTTCGTGGATTACTGAACATCATATATTAGAGCATTTAAATTATAGGATTATGAAAAAAACGTCAAGGCTTCAAAAAATCAAGAATGAATAAGTCATACTATGTCTTTTGCCCACCCGCGTCCCCGCTTAGCGGTGTCGCAATCGGCGTAATCCCTACATTAGGATTAATGCCGCAATCATCTAAAATCTTAAGAAGATTATTGCCTTTTTTTGTTAGGCTTTTGACACAATATACTTCTAGATAGCTATCTAAAATATATTTGTAATCAGGAATAACCAAAATTTTTAGAATTTTTTCGGCGCGAGCCAAATGATGAGGCAACGCCGCATCACAGGTTTGAAACAACACCACGCCTAAAATAGCGGCAAGACTTGCGCGTCGCGCCGTGTCGGCTAAATAAAAACGCTGCACGCATTCATCAATCGCGCGATCTTTATCCCAAGCAACCCATGTGTGATACATCTCCATGGCTTCTTCTTCTGAAAATGGATGCAACACGCCAAGCTGTTGCATGGCATACGCCACGGGCACTAAACCCTGCATATTTGCCCAAGAGCAATTACCGGTGATTTGAGCTGTGAGTGGCATGGTAAGCACGGGCTCTAAACCCAACAGCTTATTAATAACTTGATGAAAATAGTGTCTAGGTTGGCGTTTATATAAAAAATTTAATATAAACTCCAGCGTTAAAGCTTCGGGATGCTTCATGCGGTAGATATTCACCGTGCCTTCTTTTTTACTGTTTTCACCTCGGTCAATTTTAGCCCACCACTGACCGTAACGTACAAAACAAAGCGCGTGCCCGCGACTTGCTGCCGGTAAAATCAGTAATGGCGCTTGAATGAGTTTCGCTATACGCGCATGATGTTCATGATTCAGTTCAGGCTGACGTTGCAAACGAAGGAGATCTTCTGCGATGTCGAGGCCATCCATTATGGTATGAAGCAATGGAAATTGACGACGCAAATGGCGTGTTGAATAGCTGCTAGTAAAACGCATCAACGAATCACGAAGAACAGCGACAGTAAATTCTAAAATAAAGCCTTCGTAATTAATTTCAATAAATGCATCATAGCCATTGAATACATCCGCATCGCCTTTTAGCTCAAACCGATGGCCTATGAGTTTGGCCGCAATAAAATCTAAGGCAAAATCAAGCTTAGCTCCGTATTGATACAGTAAATGCTTAATTTCATGCTGGGCCCGCAACACAGGATAAACTAAAACCGAAAGCCCAGCGCGTGTGTAGGCATTCGGATCAGCGCCGGCAGCAAGCAAACTTTTGGTTAAAGCAACATCGTCATTATCAACAGCCCAGTGCAACGCTGTCCGACCCGTCACATCCGGTTTATTAATATTCACACCTCGTTCAATCAGTGCACTCGCAATGCCTGCTTGACGCGCAATGGCTGTCTCAATCAGCGGTGTGAAACCATATTCATCGATATCATCCAGCGACTCACCCTGACGAAGATAATACTCAAAATCTGGCATACGCCCTTGAATAATATCTTTTGCGATCGTCATATTTTACTCCTATGGCCCTGGCGGCTTAGGTGCTGTGTTCATTTTTGGTGCCATGCCTAATTTCAGTTGTTTTTGTAACTGCTGTTCGTTGCGTGCATTATCATGTTCACGACGTGCTTCTGCATCACTTAAAGGTGGTGCCGGATTTACGCTTGCATCAATGCCATCAAACTGCTGCTTATCGAGCAGCGGATGCTCTTCGATCCCGGTACTCATCTGCTGCTCTAACCCATGCTCAGCTGACTCGGTCGGTACTTCACGCTCGTGGCCTTTAACCGACATACCCGACAAACGCCTCAATCCCGCTTGTTCGAGAGGACGTCGCTGATTCTCACGCTCAATCGTGTCGTCGGCCAAATATGTATCTAAATCTGTCGGCTTTCTGATTCTATTTGTCATAATACTTACCAGTATAGTCTACAAATAGTCACGCTGCAGGATTTCGGCAATTTGAACCGCATTGGTCGCCGCGCCTTTTCGTACGTTATCCGCAACAATCCACAAATTAAGCCCTGTAGGATGCGAGATATCTTGTCGAATACGTCCAACAAACACATCATCTTCACCAACTGCGTCTTCAAGCGGTGTTGGGTATTTTTCTTTGGTTGATGTACCCATGACCTTAATGCCGGGTGATTTTTTCAAAAGCTTGCGAGCCTCAGCCGCCGTCATGGGTGCGCCCAGCTCCACATGCACAGCTTCAGAGTGGCCATATAACACAGGCACACGCACCGCGGTTGGGTTGACTAGCACGCGCTTGTCACCCAAAATCTTTTGAGTTTCCCACACCATTTTCATCTCTTCGCGGGTGTACCCATTGTCTTGAAACTCATCAATATGGGGCAGTACGTTGAATGCAATTTGTTGCGGGTATACCGTGGGCTTTTTGATGGCGCGGCCGTTTAATAACTCTCCCACTTGCTCAACTAATTCGGTAATCGCTTCTTTGCCTGTTCCTGACACCGCTTGATAGGTCGCAACGTTAACACGCGTGATACCGACCGCATCATAAAGCGGTTTTAACACCACAACCATTTGGATGGTCGAGCAATTTGGATTCGCAATAATCCCATGCTTTTTATAATCAGCAATACGTTCTGGATTAACCTCAGGTACCACCAAAGGTATATTATCGTCGTAACGAAAGCATGAGGTGTTATCAATCACCACACAACCAGCGGCTGCAGCCTCTGGGGCATATTTTTCCGAAACATCACTTCCTGCTGAAAAAAATGCAATGTCTGCGTCTCTAAAATCAAACTTAGCAACATCTTCCACATCTAACTGCTTTTTCTTAAAGCTCACGGTTTTACCCGCTGAACGTTCGCTCGCCAAAGGATAAAGGGTTGCGACTGAAAATTCTCGCTCTTCCAATAGATTTAAAAGCGCCTCACCGACCACGCCGGTTGCCCCTACAATGGCTATATTTAATGCTCGCATCTTGATTACCCCTCTTTTACATCTCATTTTGCGCTTTATGGCGCAGTACATGGTCCATCAAAACCAAGGCCATCATGGCGCGAGCGACAGGAACCGCTCGCATGCCGACGCATGGGTCGTGCCGGCCTTTGGTTACGACTTCAATTTCTTCATCCTGAGTATTCAAACTTCGTCCGGGTATCACAATGCTCGAGGTTGGCTTCAACGCCAAGCTTAATTTTAGATTTTGCCCCGTGCTAATACCCCCTAAAATACCACCTGCGTGGTTACTTAAAAAGCCTTGTGCATTCATTTCATCTCGATGCTCATGGCCTTTTTGTATCACTGCATCAAAACCAGCGCCAATTTCAACGCCTTTGACCGCATTAATCGACATCATGGCATGTGCAAGCGTTGCATCCAGTTTATCAAACACCGGATCGCCAAGACCGATGGGCATACCGCGCGCCATCACGCCCACACGCGCTCCTACCGAACTCCCCTCGCGACGTAACGCATCAATGCACGCTTCAAGTGCGGGTACTTGTTTGATATTAGGACAAAAAAACGGATTATGCTCAATCTCAGCTTCTGATTCAAAATCAAGCTTGATATCTCCCATTTGTTCTAAATAAGCAATAAGTTCAATGCCGTAATGCTCGTGTAAGTACAACTCAGCAATAGCACCTGCGGCCACACGTGCAGCCGTTTCACGTGCAGAAGAACGCCCGCCCCCTCGAGGGTCACGATGCCCATATTTATGATGATAAGTAAAATCGGCATGCCCTGGCCGAAACACATCATGCAACGCATCATAATCAGCCGACCGCTGATGAATATTCTCAATCAAAAGCAAAATAGGTGTGCCCGTCGTCAAGCCTTGATACACACCCGACATGATTTTTATCTTATCCGGCTCGCGCCGTTGACTTGTGTAGCGTGAACTACCTGGCCTTCGTTTATCTAAGAACGGTTGAATTAACGCTTCATCCAGCTTCATGCGTGGCGGACAACCGTCCACCACACAACCGACCACAGGCCCATGGCTCTCACCAAATGACGTGACCGTAAATAAGGTACCGAACGTATTACCACTCATGCGGTAAAATACGCCTTCATTTGCTCAGCTGTCAGTAAAAATACACCCGAACCACCCTCTTCAAACTCAAGCCAGGTAAACGGTACATGGGGGTATGCCTCAATCAAAGCTTCGTCGCTGTTACCCACTTCCATCACCAACACACCATGGTCACTTAAATACGGCGCGGCTGAAAAAAGCATTTTCTCGACAATGGCCAAACCATTGTTGGGCGCCTCAAGTGCGAGTTCTGGTTCATGACGATATTCTTCTGGCAATGTTTGCATTTCATCTCGCCCAACATACGGTGGGTTACTCACGATTAAATCGTATTTTGCAAACGGTACGGCATCAAAACAATCGGATTGAATGAGATTAAGCTGCTCGTGCAACTCATGATGTGTACGATTAATCTCAGCCACTTCCAGTGCTGCTTCCGAAACATCGACCGCGTCGACCATCGCATCGGGAAACGCATAACAACACGCAATTGCAATGCAACCACTACCCGTACCTAAATCTAAAATACGGGTCACGTGCTCAGCATCCAGCCAAGGCGAAAACTGTGTTGCAAGCCCTTCCGCAAACGGTGAGCGAGGAATCAACACGCGTTCATCCACATAAAAAGGCAAATCAAAAAAATACGCCTCTTGCGTTAAGTACGGGACGGGAACATGCTCCACAATGCGTCGTCTTAGCTGTTCAGCAAGATATTTTTTTTCATCCCGCGTTAAACGTGCTTGCAATAACAAAGGATCGACATCATACGGTAAATTTAAACTACCGAGCACCAGAGAAAAAATATCATCCCGAGCATTGTCTGTACCGTGCCCGTAATACAACGACGCTTGATTAGCACATGACAAACCAAATCGTATAAAATCAAGGGCCGTTTCAAACGAAGCCGTTTGTTTAAGATAGGATTTCACACAGATACTCCCAAATGCTTTATTATACGCTAATAACCGCCTAAAGAGCAGACCCCTATGTCCCCTTGCGACAAACATCTTTTTCGACAAGCTGTTAATGATGTGACCCCCCTACGTCCATCAAAAAAACACACGTCACGCCCCCCACATGTACCGCGGATACACAAGTCCAAACCTCATCATCAAGACAGCGATGAGGCCCGCACAACCCATACAACAAACCCGACTCACGCACTAAGCCACCCATGGGATCCATCTAATATTCATGCAGAAACAAATTTAAGCTACGGCGAACACCAACTTCAGCGTCAACAATTTCGTGATTTAAAACAAGGAAAAATACGGTGTGAAGCACAGCTGGATTTGCATGGGTTTCGGATTGAACCCGCAGCGGATGCGCTTGTGCAGTTTATTACGCATGCTCGTCGACAAAACCAACGATGTGTACGTGTTATTCATGGAAAAGGGGGCCGTTATGGCGAGGCCCCCGTTTTAAAAACCCATGTCAATCACTGGTTAAAGCAATTGCCCGAGGTTCTTGCCTTTCACAGTGCATGCGCACGTGATGGCGGGTGTGGTGCGCTTTATGTGTTACTTAAGCGCTAGCAAAGGCTGGTATAGCTGCTTGAACGCCCTTTTTAGCTGCATCAAATCGCTCTTCCATTTTATCATCGATGCTAAACACACACTTCGCAATAAACGATCCGCATTGCGCGTAAAACTCAATATTTGCAACGATAGGATAAACAATGAGCTTAACCAGGCTTTCAGCTGCATCTACGGCCGCGTCGGCTGCATTTGCTAAATCTTGCTCCGGTATTATCAAGGCAGTAGGATTGCGATTAAACAGGTTAAGCTTTGAAAGCATAGGGTATTTAGACTCTTCGGGCTCTTGGGGAATCATTTCAATCAATGCTGTTAATAAATGAGCCAAGACTTCCAAAAGCTTTAATACAAACCTAACACCATGATATCCTGCTTCAAACGTTAGTAAGGCCGGTTTGATAATAAGTGCTTTCAAATCATCTTTAAATTCATTTTTTGATGCAAAGCCTTTGGTTATATGAGAAGCCGCATAACGCGCTTCTACGTCAAAAAACTCAGCTTCGCTTCTATTATAACTATGTGGTTCTGCTATACCGATATACTGATTTGTTAAATTGCGCGGTGTAGCTTCGAATTTACTTATAGCTCTTCTTTTAGCGTTGTACTGAATCGTATCTAAACTTGACATAATTTATTCCTCGGGTGATGTTAAAGCAACAGCAAGAGGTCGGTATTGTACATAAGAGCCAATATTAGATCAACATAAACGCATAATAAACATTTGGATACTTGAATTCTGCGTGAAAACCTCGTACCATCTGTTCAAATTTTTTTTAGTTCAAGTCCATGACCCAGCATAATATAATATTAGGTATCACAGGCCCCTCCGCGTCAGGTAAAAGTTTGCTCGCCAACACCATCGTCAATGGCTTAGGCTCTGACCAAGTGGTGGTTATTTCTGAAGATTCTTACTACAAAGACAACAGTCATATGTCGTTTGAAGACCGTGAAAATATTAATTATGACCATCCCGATGCGTTTGACCATGCACTCTTAGCTGAGCACTTAAAACGCTTAAAGCGTGGTGAATATGTCGAAGTTCCTATTTATTCACACTCAAAGCATGTGCGCCTACCCGAAACACGTTCCGTCGGCGGGCATTCGATTATTGTGGTTGAAGGTATCTTGCTGTTTAGTGAAGAAAAACTACGCTCCATGATGGATATTCGCATTTTTATGTCAGCACCGCTGGATGTATGCCTCATGCGTCGCCTAACACGTGATGTGGTTGAACGTCATCGTTCGGTTGAATCGGTATTACATCAATATGAAACAACCGTTCGTCCGATGTATTTGCAATTCATTGAGCCTTCAAGCCGCTATGCCGATTTGATTGTACCTCGTGGTGGTGAAAATCATATTGCTATTGATACCATTCAAGCAAAAATACGTGAATTATTATCCAACGCATCGGCATAATTAATTATGCATAACAAGGAGAAGTCTGTGGGAATTCTAAGTGGTAAGAAAGCTCTCATCGTTGGAGTCGCCAGTACGCGCTCCATTGCTTACGGTATTGCTAAGTCATTTCATGAACAAGGCGCTTCACTTGCGTTTACGTATCAAAACGACAAACTTAAATCACGCGTCGAAAAAATGGCGGCCGAGTTTGGTTCGAATTTAGTGTTTCCTTGTGATGTTGCGCATGACGATGCGATTACCGATACCATGACACAACTTCAAAAGTGCTGGCCAACCCTGGATACCCTGGTACATTCGGTTGCTTTTGCGCCGGCTGACCAAATTGCGGGTGACTTTATTGATAATGCCACCCGAGAAGGTTTTCGCATTGCACATGACATCAGTGTTTATAGCTTGATTGCTTTAGCTAAAGCAGCGCTTCCTATGATGGAAGGTACCCGAGGCTCAGTGTTAACGCTTAGCTACTTTGGTGCCGAGAAAGCCGTACCTAATTACAACGTGATGGGTGCTGCTAAAGCGAGCCTCGAAGCAACCGTTCGCTACCTAGCTGCAAGTCTTGGTCCACGTGGGTTACGTGCGAACGCCATTTCAGCAGGTCCTATTAAAACATTGGCGGCAGCGGGTATTAAAGATTTTAGAAAAATTCAAAGTGCTTACGCCAATGCTGTTCCTCTGCAACGTAATGTCTCTGCCGAAGAAGTCGGAAACGCTGCCTCGTTTTTATGCTCCAGCATGGCTTCAGGTGTGACCGGTGAAGTACTTCATGTGGACGCGGGTTATCACGCTGTTTCTGGTTGTAATTTAAACGAGGCTTAATAGCCCCCCATCAGCGCTATTAGCTCACGCTTGGGCTAATAGCGTCACATTTACGTTTATTATTATCTGCATGTGATGCGCCAACATCCCAATCCTCGGCTGCAAGCCCATGCGTTTCTATTTCTTCAAACACCGTTTGCTTAACAGGTACTTCGGCATAAACCAACGCTCTCATGCTAGCGAGCACTTCAGGTGTTATGCCTATATCATTGAGTAACGTGCGCACGGCTGTTGGGTTTGAAGCCACGCATTCAGAGGTATCTATATTGACTTCATGCCTAAAAAACGTCATTTTAGCCAGTGTTTTTAAAGACGGTACAGCCCTATTATTTTCTGACCCTTCAAGTTTAAACAACATTTTTTTACGTATAACCAGTTCATCGACCTGACGACGTAACATTAAAGCCGGTGCGTCGTATTCATCCTCATACAGTAAAGCATCCAAATCACGTAACGCGTCATCATAATTTTCTTGTGCAACATAAATTTCACTTCGACGGTATAACCCTCGTCGAGAGTAGCTATGCACATTGCCATAAGGTTCATGGCAGAAATACTCCTGATTATAAGAAAACGGTGGGGCTAATAAAGCCTTTAAATCGTCGAGCTCTTCTTCAAGTTGACCTTGAGCTTTAAACATTTTGCTTCGTGTGTTCAACGCTTTATAATAATAGCTTAATAAATATTCTTGCTCGGACGAAGGCTCCACTTGCTCAATAATATAATCTAAATCAGGCCGAGCTAAATCAAATAATTCTTGCTTAATATATAACTCACTACGCCAAGAACGCATACGAATTTGTTTATCAACCATATCCGGATCTGAAAGAAATGATTGTAAATTTAATAAACGATGCACATCAGCGAGCAATACTTCATCCTGCTGTGCTTTATGGGCGATGGATACACTTAGGATTAAAGCATCAATATACGTGGGGTCTTGCGATAAAACAAACGTAATATCCGTACGCGCAAGCTCAAATTTATCTTGCTCAAAATAAATTTGAGCTCGACGTAAAAAGAGCGCTTGATTTTGAGGAAATAAATTTAATAATAAATCTAAAGCCTTTTCGACATCAACTTCATGACAATATGAATAGTTTGAATCGATCCATAGATTATAATCAACGAGCGCCTCGTGCTCTTCTAACGATAACGCTCGTTCATCTATGCTTAAATCGCTTTGCGATAGTTTCATTTCTATCATTGTGATCTAACCCTGATAATTAATTAAACCACATGATAACATAAAAGACACTAAAAAGCTCAATGCTTCACAACATGAGCTTGCTCTAAAAGATGACGGGTATAGATATCATAATCTACCGCCCCGTAATTTGCGGCAAGTTGCTGTGCGATACTCTGCTTTTGTTCATGATCCAGCATGTCCAACGAGCCAGGCGTGACAAGGTTAAGTTCAACCACAACATAACCGGCTTGATTACCTAAGCTCTGTCCCCCACGGCTTCCTGCACGTGGCACAGTAAACGCTAAGTCATTGATGTCGGCTGGCGCTAAACTCGAGTCACGTGTGGCCTGTGTGGCCACTTTCCATGTCAAATGATGTTTCAATAACATGGCTTCATCCATGAATGCACCTTGTTTGTTGCTCTGCAACGATTGACCTAATGCCTCGGCACGTGCTTGTGCTTTATTATGAATCAATATATCTTTAATCTGTGACTTCACTTCTGATAGTGTTTTTTCTCGCTGGGCAATATGCTTTCCAACACGCACCACCACAATACGATCATCATCGAGCTGAATGGGCGCGCTATTATTCCCTAAGACCAAAACATCATGGTTAAACGCAGCCTTAAGCACCCGTGGAGAGCTTGTCAGGAGATCTTGACCACCATCATGTGAAAACAGTCCTGTTTTTTCAATTGGAAGCTTTAACGCCTCAGCAACCGGCGTGAGTGAATCTGGCATTTGATAGCTGTTATCCGAAAGCTCTTCTTGTAGGCGGGCATACTCAGCCTGAGCGCGCTCAGCCAACCAATGCTCACGTACCGTCGCATGAACTGCATCAAATGACCTCACTTCTGCAGGTACATACGCTTGTAATTGAAAAAGTTCATACCCAGCTTCGGTTTTTAGTGGTGGTAAAACCTGCCCGACGGTCGTCAACTCAATCAAATCAGCATCGAGGGGTGATTCACCCGCAACAATCCAAGGTAAAACACCTACTTTGATATTTTTTTGCTTGGTATTTAATACGTGCTTGCTTTTGGCCACAAAGGTATCCGGAGCAGCTTTCACTTGATTGTATAACGCATCTACGCGTACTTTTAAGGCTTGAAGATCGGCATCAGAAACATCGGCAGGTACTTCAAACAGTATATGACGTACTTGCCATTTAGCCGGCGCCATATAACTCGCTTGGTTATTCTCATAATACGTTTTCAGTTCGGCTTCCGAAGGATTTAACTTGGCACGTACAGCAGCCATCGAGAGCGTGACAAAATCGAGGCTCACCTGCAGAGGCGCAATAAAATCATGGGTATGCTGCGCGTAATAGGCTTTGATTTCAGCATCCGATGCGCTGACGTCGTTTAAGAAAGCACCGGTAGGAATTTGAAGGTAACGATAATCACGGGTTTGACCGTATAATTTAACAAAATTTTCGACCTCATTGGGTAGGGCAAACGCTGTACCAAGAAAAGCAAAGTGCTGCTGATTTAACAACATACCTCGATAGATTTCTTCTTGGAATGATTGAGGTGTAAACAAGGCAGCACTTAATACTTGCTCATAACGTTCTGGCGAAAATTGACCGTCTTGTTGAAGTTGAGGAACTTGAAGAATAGACGCTTTAACTTGCTCATTATTAAGAAAAAAACCATTATTCAGCGCCGCATTCATATTTATTTTTGACGCAATCATCTTATCTAAAATTTGCTCTTTTAATTGCTTTTCAGTACCTGCTGTTTTAGCCGACATGTCAAGTTCATGACGCACCCGACGGTACCGAAGCTCTAGAGCTTGTTTTGAAATAGGTTTTCCATTCACTTCTGCTTCAACCGATGAGGTATGGCGAGCTTGAATGTAAGAGTCAATGCCAAACAAAGCAAACGTCAGTGCAATCACGCTTACCACAACCCAAGCCACAACGCCTTGAATTTTCTCATTTAATTTTTGCAGCATGTCTGGATATCCATATTAAAAAAAACGCGCCCTGAGGCGCGTAAATAATGTTGGCGGAGTGGACGGGGTTCGAACCCGCGACCCCCGGCGTGACAGGCCGGTATTCTAACCAACTGAACTACCACTCCATTTCGTGGTGGGTGCTACAGGGATCGAACCTGTGACCCTCGCCTTGTAAGGGCGATGCTCTCCCAGCTGAGCTAAGCACCCGAAAACTGTTTAAACGTTAACGGCTTCTTTTAGTAACTTCCCGACTTTGAACTTAGCTACTCGGGCAGCTCTAATTTGTATTTCTTTTCCTGTACGTGGATCACGACCCGTACGTGCAGCTCGGTCACCCGTTGAAAAAGATCCGAACCCAGTCAATACAACTTGGTCGCCATTTTTTAAGGCACCAGTTACTGTGTTCATAAACGACTCGAGTATTCGTGCTGCGTCAGCTTTTGTTAACCCAGAGTCTTGGGACATTGCTTCAACTAATTCACTCTTATTCATCATCTTTCCTCTTCAGTTATGCTTCCCTTTAACTTCAAGTGAATTATTACCAATCCACCGCTGCCTCGTCAAGCACTTTCTTCGTCGAAGCCCGCCAGTCCTAAGCGACGACGAAAATATACCCCTTTCCTCAGTCGTTGTAAATAACTTTTTTCATTTAATTTAGTCTTTTTTTTATTCATGGTGCTTTTTTTTACTTTTTAACAGATTTTAATACCTCAAAAGGGTCTGATTGCAGTGCAAGCTTTAAAACTTGCTCAATTGTCTTGACCGGTTGGATATCTAAATCTTTTAAAATTTTCTCAGGGATCTCTGTTAAATCTTTTTTATTATCCCATGGTATCAACACACGCTTAATACCGCCACGGTGTGCCGCTAACAATTTTTCTTTTAAACCACCAATAGGCAGCACTTGCCCTCGAAGTGTGATTTCTCCCGTCATTGCAACATCAGCTCGAACGGGAATCTTTGATAACACAGAAACCAAGGCCGTGCACATCGCAACACCTGCGCTTGGACCATCTTTAGGCGTTGCGCCTTCTGGTACATGCACATGAAAATCATTTTCATCATAAAACGTTTCTGATAGATGCAAGGCCTTGGCATGACTACGTACGACCGTCATGGCCGCATGAATCGATTCCTGCATCACCTCGCCCAGCTGACCGGTATGCATCGCCTTACCCTTACCAGGCATCATCGTTGCCTCAATCGTCAGTAACTCGCCTCCCACACTCGTCCAAGCAAGTCCTGTGACCTGCCCAACCTGATCGTGCGATTCAGCAAGCCCGTAGCGAAACTTTTTCACCCCTAAATATTGCTCTACTTTTTTAGGTGTCAGCTTGATGTGTTTCACATGCTTATGACCCAAAATTTCTTTCACGACTTTACGACACACACTCGAGATTTCGCGTTCAAGATTTCGAACCCCAGCCTCACGTGTATAATAATGAATAATTTCTCGCACAGACTCCGGCGTAAACTCAAGCTCTTCTGGTTTCAGGCCATTCACGATTAATTGTTTTTTAATTAAATAATATTCAGCAATATGAATTTTTTCTTCATCGGTATAACCCGGCAGACGAATCACTTCCATACGGTCAAGTAAAGGCGCTGGAATTTCTAAAGCATTTGCCGTTGCAATAAACATGACATCGCTTAAATCATAACTCACTTCAAGATAATGATCGGTGAATGCGCTGTTTTGCTCAGGATCAAGTACCTCAAGTAAAGCAGAGGCTGGATCACCTCTAAAATCCATCGCCATTTTGTCGACTTCATCGAGCATGATCAACGGGTTTTTTACACCGGCTTTCGTAAGTTTTTGGATAATACGACCTGGCATCGAACCAATGTATGTTCTTCGATGTCCGCGAATCTCCGCTTCATCGCGCACGCCACCCAATGCAATACGAATAAACGTACGTCCAGTAGCATTTGCAATCGATTGTCCCAAAGATGTTTTACCAACACCAGGAGGTCCAACCAAGCATAAAATAGGGCCTTTTAATTGTTTCACCCGTTTTTGTACAGCCAAATATTCTAAAATACGTTCTTTTACTTTTTCGAGCCCGTAATGATCTTGATCAAGCATCGCCTCAGCTTTATTTAAGTCAAACTGAATACGATTTCGTTTTTTCCAAGGAACATTGAGCATCCAATCTAAATACGTACGAATCACCGTTGCTTCGGCAGACATTGCAGGCATAAGCTTTAATTTTTTGAACTCCGCCTCAGCTTTTTCTTTGGCTTCTCTGGGCATACCCGCTTGTTCAATTGCTTTTTCTAACTGATCAAGCTCGCTGCCTTCATCACCTAAATCACCCAGCTCTTTTTGAATGGCTTTCATTTGCTCGTTTAAATAATATTCTCGCTGGCTTTTTTCCATTTGCCGCTTAACACGATTACGAACTCGCTTTTCAACTTGTAATAAATCAATTTCCGTTTCGATCAGCGCCATCAAACGATCAAGTCGCGTTCCCACGTCCAACGTTTCAAGTAAAACTTGTTTATCATCTAACTTCAGGGTTAGATGTGCTGCGATCGTATCGGCTAATCGCCCAGCCTCATCAATGCTTGCAAGCGAACCTAATACCTCGGGAGGAATTTTTCGATTGAGCTTGATGTACTGCTCAAATTGCGACATCAGTGATCGCATCATGATCTCAATCTCTGACGGCTTAAATGCTTTGGAGTATTCAGTAACGGCTTCACACGTCACCGCCATGAAGTCATGTTTGACGGGTTCGGCTACTTCAATACCTGTTTGCGTTGCATTCAGTGAATCAATAAGATAATCACTGGCAGTTGCTCGCGTCTCACCTTCCACCAAGACTTTGACGGTTCCATCGGGTAATTTTAATAACTGTAATAAACTTGAAATGGTGCCTAGAGGATATAAATTATCCACGTCTGGCTCATCATCTGCTGATTGTTTTTGTGCGACTAAAAATATGCGCTTGTCATCCATCATCGCGGCTTCAAGTGCTCGAATTGAGCGCTCGCGACCCACAAAAAGTGGTATCACCATACCAGGATAGATAACAACATCCCGAAGTGGCAAGACCGGTAAACTTACCGGTCCTGATATTTCAGCTGGCTTCAAAGCTTGTTCGCTCGACTCCGCTGCTTGGTGCTCTCGTTCCTTCGCTTCATGTTCTTTCGACATCGTTTATGTCCTTTATGTTGCACCACCGGCTACGGCCGCCTGCTCAACTTCTTCACTACCGTAAATGAGCACAGGCGCTTGATTTTCTGTAACCGTTTTTTCGTTTACAACAACGGTCGTTACGTCATCCATCGACGGCAAGTCATACATCGTATCAAGCAGTATGGTTTCAATAATGGAACGCAAGCCACGCGCGCCAATTTTACGCTCAAGTGCTTTTTTAGCGATCGCATGTAATGCGTTATCTCTAAACTCAAGTGCAGCACCTTCCATTTTAAATAACGCTTGAAACTGCTTAACCAAAGCATTCTTAGGTTCGGTTAAAATCTTGACCAACGCATCTTCGTCCAATTCATGCAACGTCGCAACCACAGGAAGTCGCCCAACGAACTCAGGAATAAGACCGTATTTGACCAAATCTTCAGATTGTAATCCTTCAAGTACTTTCTCAGGCTTTACAACCTCTTTGCGGTTTTTAAGCTCCGCTGAGAAACCTATACCTGATTGATCGCTACGATTACGAATCACTTTATCAAGATCTGCAAATGCTCCACCGCATATGAATAAAATATTCGACGTATCTACTTGCAAAAATTCTTGCTGAGGGTGCTTACGCCCGCCCTGAGGAGGAATGGACGCGGTTGTGCCTTCAATCAACTTAAGCAACGCTTGTTGAACGCCTTCACCCGAAACATCGCGTGTTATCGATGGGTTATCTGATTTACGAGATATTTTGTCAATCTCATCGATATAAACAATACCACGCTGCGCCTTCTCAACATCATAATCACATTTTTGAAGCAATTTTTGGATGATATTCTCAACATCTTCACCGACATAACCAGCTTCGGTCAACGTTGTTGCATCGGCCATAGTAAAAGGCACATTGAGCAAACGCGCAAGGGTTTGAGCAAGTAATGTTTTACCACACCCTGTTGGTCCGATTAAAAGCACATTACTTTTACCAAGCTCAACGGTTTCTTTTGCTTGATTTTGCATGCGCTTATAATGGTTATAAACAGCCACGGATAAAACTTTTTTAGCGTGTGGTTGAGATATCACATACTCATCTAAAAAATTCGAAATTTCTTTAGGTGTTGGAAGCGATGTTTCTTGGACCTCTTCCGTTTGTTTTTGCTCTTCTTTCATGATGTCGTTACATAAGTCTACGCACTCATCACAAACAAAAACAGAAGGACCTGCAATCAGCTTCTTAACGTCGTGTTGGCTTTTTCCACAAAATGAGCAATACAGCACTTTGTTTTCTTCACCACTTTCTGACTTGCTCATTTTTCATCCTCCAACGTTACTTACCTTGGGTCAACGCTTCACGGCTTTGAAGCACGGAATCGATGAGACCATATTCTAAGGCTTGTTCAGGGCTCATGAAATTATCACGTTCGGTATCACGCATAATTTCTTCAGGCGTTTTATTCGCATGATGCCCCATAATTCGATTAAGTTGCGCACGCACCGCTAACGTTTCACGGGCATGAATTTCAATGTCCGTTGCTTGTCCACGATAACCACCTAAAGGCTGATGAATCATCACACGTGAATTTGGTAAGCAATGACGCTTACCAGCAGCTCCAGCACACAGGAGAAGTGCCGCTGCACTTGCAGCTTGTCCAATACATAACGTGCTGACATCAGGTTTAATAAATTGCATCGTATCATAGATAGCAAGACCTGCTGTCACAACGCCACCCGGCGAATTAATATAGATGGATATATCTTTTTCTGGATTTTCTGATTCCAGAAAAAGTAATTGAGCCACCACCAAATTCGCCATGTGGTCTTCCACTTCACCTAAAAGAAAAATAATACGTTCTTTTAAAAGTCGTGAATAAATATCGTACGAACGCTCACCTCGAGAAGTTTGCTCGACAACCATGGGCACAAGCCCGCTAGCATTTCGAATCACCTCTTGCCCGTGTGCTTTTATCATGCAGACTCTCCTTTGTCATTCTGATTGGCTTCATTATTAGCTTTAGGTGGGTTCATCACCTCATCATAAGCTACTGCTTTTGTTGTTATAATTGCTTTTTCTGTTAATTTTTCAGCTGCTTTTTCTTCAATAACAAGCGCTTCAATTTCAGCCATATGTTTTTGATCGTTATGATACCATGCACGTACTTCATCTGGATCATCATACGATTCAGCTGATTTATTAATCATCGCTTCTACACTTTCTTTATCTGCTACGATTTCATTCTGCTTGACATAATCTGAAAATAATAGCCCCAGATGAACGCGACGTGTCGCACGCTCTTCAAATAAGTGCCGTGGGAAATCAGGAATCTTTTCATCTTCTGAGTGCTCATGACCAAATACTTGATGATAAAACTCATGACGTAAGTGCTGAATTTCTTCGTCCATTAATGCCGCTGGCAAATCAAATGGATTAAGTTTTAAAAATTCATCAAACGTTGTTTGACGGTTAAGTTCATTCACGCGACGCTCTAAAGCGCGCTCCATGTGTGAACGAATATCTTTTTTAAGTGCTTCGATACCGCCGTCTACAATATTAAATTTTTCAGCCAGCTCATCATCTAATGCAGGTAAAACACCTTCCATGATTTGATGAACAGTGACTTTAAAGCATAACGATTTGCCAGCAAAAGCAACATCATGCCAATCAGCAGGGAAATCTACGGTATGCTCACTTTTTTCATCTTTTTTCGTGCCGATCAAGCTTGTTTCAAGTTCAGGTAACACAGCACCTGCACCTAAAATAATTTCAAAATCTCGTCCACGACCTTGCTCACCCAGCTCTTGCTCGCCTTCGAAGACATCAAAATCAATCACAAGTTTATCGCCATCAGCTGCAGCTCGCGTCACCTCGTTCCAAGCTTTATGCTGTTCTCGAAGTTTCTCAACAGTCGCATCAACATCGGCATCGGTCACTTCAGATGAAATTAACTCTAACTGCGCTTCACCTAGTTCTTTAATTTCAAACACAGGAAACACTTCAAAATATGCTGAATAAGAAAAATCTTGGCCCATTTCAATGGGGCCTGGTTCAATACGCGGAGCTGCTACAGGAGCCAAGTCATGCTCTTTCAACGCTTCATAAAGTGAGGGTTGTAACATTTCACGAACCACTTCAAGACGTACATCATCAGAATAACGTTGTTTAACCAAATTCAATGGCGCTTTTCCTGGACGGAAACCATCCATTTTGGCACGACCAGCCATAGATTTAAGGCGTGAACTTACTTCTTCTTCAATTTTAGTTGTTGGTACAGAAATATTTACCTTGCGCTCTAAGCCGTCCAAGGTTTCAACAGAAACAGTCATTTGCTCACCCCATTGGTGTTATTTGTATTTTGACTCAAATTATCTTAAGTATAAATTAAGCATAAAAATGGTGCGAAAGGAGAGACTCGAACTCTCACAGGTTACCCTACTGGATCCTAAATCCAGCGCGTCTACCAATTCCGCCACTCTCGCAAGTAGATGTGAATTATCTGATATGAAGCCGGGCTTGTAAAGTAGAAAACTTCACAATATCCCATAAACTTTATGTATTTGATTTAAATTTTTCAAAAAACTGCAGATATAATATAAACTGGGGTGAACGATGGGGCTCGAACCCACGACCACCGGAATCACAATCCGGGGCTCTACCAACTGAGCTACGCCCACC